>WLWD01000427.1_pt1 | contig 42652 bp, 34 predicted proteins | sample 6712731 | NCBI WGS metagenome assembly WLWD01 (sample SAMN12718690, study PRJNA576275) | sponge metagenome | isolation source: marine sponge | host: Mycale hentscheli | place: New Zealand: South Island, Marlborough, Capsize Point | collected 2014-11-01 | reverse complement strand
TCCCCCCAGAAAAAAATCCTATATGAAACCCTGGATATTCTGAGTTGCATAAGTGCAGTTTCACATGGAAAAAGGTTATATTTCTACTAATACTGAAGCCATATTTGTTTAGGAAACTTGCTCATGAAATATTCATCTGTACTGACCGTGTCCAAGAAGCCATATAATCAACTGCCATTCTTCATGTAACACCTACTAGTCATTATAAAGTGACTTCTTCCGCTCAAATTGTCTAAAGGCTATGATTATTGGAAACTGTACATACTCTAATATATACATGTATGTAGTCTATGTGGGTGAATTCTGTCAGAGGCAATGAAGGGAAAAGTTTAGTCTGAGGGTTTAGCAACCGACAGTGAACTCCATGCACTCAATAATATTGGTTGGAACAGATTCTGAGTGAGTGTATAATGAAGAGAAGGGGTGAGGGGGTTTAGGTTTGAGCAAAAAAGTGAATAGTAAGAAAGGATAAAAAAAAAGAAGATAGAATTATAATTTGCTGAGATGACATTCACATATACATGCACTATATAATATGGTTGTTGTTTTTTTTTTTTATTGCAGTGGCTTGAACGAATGAACGTTGTTGGTAATGCTCATTGATTATACTTACCCACGAGTGCTGTTAATATCGGCACATATTGATCATCATCTTGTTGAAACACTGTATTTGTTATCTCAAACAGATCACCTCCTCTCCTGTCTCTTCTGCTCACGCCATCTGTAGCATTGTCACTGAAAGCCATTTGTAGGAAGTTTGTGTCCCACTGTGGACTCTGCTGGTACTGGATCATAACTACATCACCTGCCAGGACCTCCACTGGAGATGGAAGAGTGTATTCGTACACACCATTTGTACTTCTGTTACTAACAGATGGCACTGCTTTACTCCCTGGCCTGATATCGTAGCGTGGCTGATTAAGGAATCCTGTGGTCTCATGGTAGACCTGCAGAAGAGGTAAGTTAGTGATGGTACCGACATTCCTAACACTTTCTCCTCTGAATATCCATCCACTCAAGTTACCAGTGCAGCTAAACACTAGAGTATCATGGAATAACCATCTCTGAAAAATGATCTCTGAATTGGATAGAGACACTTTAGTAGGCAGCAATGTAAAGCCAGTTTCCTTAAGACTGTATATATCAGAGGTACTGGTGAATCCAGTGCTTTCGAAGCTGTTATTAACACACAAGTTGCAACCTGCAAAACATAACAGCAATGGGGTATTCCATATTATTATTTGCTCGCTATTTGGCCTCGTAGCTAACCAGCCAAATACTAACTAAATCTGCGTCTCACTACAAAAGTACTTACTAGCAGGTAAATTGTGCCAGAGAACAAACACGGATAGCAATACTACAGCTCTACAACTCCACATAATTCAAACCAAGTCGTAGTATAGCTCTCCAACCGCTTTCCAACTGCTGGCAGCTGGATCGCTACTATAATTATCAAGAAGTGGCGGTTTATGGCGCGCGCAATTTGACAAATTATGTTGTCGATCCCTTTCCTTCTAATGTGGGGTAAGGGATAACAACTAATTTGTACAGGTTGCCATGACTACTTCACTACCTGCCCTGCTTCTATGTTGCACATACTACATCAACCATACTCTCTAACTCAAATTCATTGCTTTCTCTATAGGGTATGATCCCACATCAATCTGTTCTAGCCTCTTCGACCAGTTCCGAGACAATTTTGAAGTAATGAGCTATTTAGTACTTGTTTGCTTCCATTGTTACGTCAATGTCATGTATTGCTTATGTAACTATAAGGTCATCAAAAACTCGCTATGTCTAGTCATTATAAGAAGAGCTGATGTTATTCTTTTATATCAGCAAAGCTATAATTTGTGTTAGTTAGCTAGACAAGAATGCTTTGTGGCTACGAAAATCTGTGTAATTACGCTGTGAGTTCACTTTTATCTCCTCACTATTTTCTCTGTGCAATCAGAATATACAGTTGTAAAGGCTATGGTTAGCATCAATGGCCAATTGCTTGTTTGTTTGTTCTTCACTAGGTTAAGCCAGACCCTTTACCTAATCTCTGTGAGCAGAGTGAATAAACCAATAAATTCTAAGCAACAAAGTGGCACTGTTGTTAAATTTCAGCTACCTTGGCAACAAATCATGCAGATAATGTAAGTTTTTGTCTTTATGTAGCTAATACCAGCCAAAACTATTTTGTAGGACATTTTTGAGGCACCTGCAACCTTTTATTTTTCTAGACATGATTATTTTTAACTCTATAATGATGTGTTTTCATAATGCTATAATTATGAGCAAAAAACGCTTGTAGTATCTACTATACAATGACTTTGTACAACTGTGTCAGACTAGAGTGAGCATAATGTATCTATTATATAAGGCTTGCTATAATAGTTATACTAGTAGCTAATGTTCCATGTTCTGAATAGTGGCTCTGTTGAAATCTGAATGTTGATTTTTGGCATCAATATAATTATATGTGTATTCATGTATCTGCTTTTAGTTTGGGTCAGTAGCTATGTCAAATAATGGGGTTCATTGGAAATATGCAGAGAAAGTGAAATATATGAATTTATGTAATCTTTATGATGTATGGAATGGAAAAGTAATGTTTATATTTTTTTGAGTGCTTAAATAGTTTCTATTTATATTTCAAAATAAGGGATAGCTATTGTATAAAGTTTCTAACTATTGCTCTTTTGATTTAGAATTAACTTTTGAATTATGTTAATCTCATGTACAGTTAAGACTATGTCAGGGACAAAATTATATTTTGAAGATTTTTTGATTGAATGTGTAATTTGGTTACAGCTGGGACAGGCTCAGTATTTTGCTGACTCATCACTCTTTATAAGAAAATAATAAGAAAATTTAAGGAATAATATCACATTATTTTGAAATTGGCATCGCACTAGCTAATCACACAGTCAGAATGCTCCCTAACCTCACCAAACTGAGGTTTGTTACTAGCCATGTCATAATCATTCTGGAGCTGGCAGAAAGAATTGATGTTTATGCTGTATTACAAGATCCAAATTGCCACTAGCTTAAAAAGAGCAGGGAGAAGGAAAAAATAGTTAGCTATAAGAGCTATATCTACTGTAATGGTGTAAAAGCCGTTATGCAAAGCTTCTAACAAGTGCAGTGGTGCAGGAAAATGTTTACCCAAGGTTGTAGCCAAGCCCTTTACTACATGAAGTAGAATAGCAGATAATCACTTTGGTAATGAATTGCTCAATATAGAGGATTTAATATCGCTATTTAATTTTTCTGTGAAAATCATGACTTTAGCTATTTAATTTTTCTGTGAAAATCATGACTTTCCACACAAAAATGTTCACTGAATGGAGAAAACATGCTCTGCTGCAGCTGAAAACAAGTTCAATTATGAGAAACCTAACCAGACATTTGGAGTAAATTATATGCTCAGCAGTAGATGCACCTTCTCTCTTCTCTTCAAATTTTGTAATTGGTAAGTCAATTGTGATCTAATATGATAGTTGAGTTGCTCAAGAACAGAACCACTTAGCATGATTCTCCAGTTGCTGTTCCCAGTATTCAAACTTTCGCATTTTGGAAGTAACCCAGCTGCGTTAATCAAATAATGAAGATCACCCCTATAACTTTACCTTCTATTATTGGGTAATAGAAGGTAAAGGGTCGGCTACGCCAGACTACCTTATAACCACATGGTTTATGTCCTTTAGTTGTAAAAAAAAAAAGAAAGAAAAATAACCTTTTTTTATATTTTATGGATTATTTTCCCTTTGATACGTTTTATTATTCTATAATTATTCCACTATGCAATTTTGCATCTAATATTCAAGAAAAATCTGGGAGTGCCTGAAGGTCTCAGGTTTCAACAAATTTTTGTTTAAATTGTCTACCTGGCAAATTAATGCAGTCACAATGCTTGAGAAATACATATAGGTCAGTAATTTATAATACCTGGTACTGCCTGGCTAGTATAGCAGGCAAACTTGAGGCGATTATTTACTAATGATTTAGTCATTCTTGGCTGAAATAATTATAATAACAGGAAAATGTTCTCTTTTTAACAGCCAATATTTTTTAATTATAACTTAACCCCACATTTGGACCTCTTGCTTGCAAGCTGACAGCAATGTAAATATTTCAAATACTTTGATTCATTTTAATGTAATTAATTAAATTAATAGACAACTGCTTTAGATTCCAAAGCTGACATTGTAAGAGTTAATATTACTTAGAAATATTTCAGTGTTTTGTCCGACGATGGAGATCACATGCAATAGTTTATCCAGCAGTAGTTTTAAGTTTCTTGTCTTCTTTCTTAATCCACATAATATTGCATTCCATAGATTCTTGTCTACATTGTTTTTGTTACCCTCATTTTCTGTTCTAATAGCTTCAATCGTAACCATGGGAGATTCCTCCATTTAGTTTGTTTTCTCAGTCTTTGGTTCTTTTAAATTAGCTTCCTTGGCATGAGCAAGTTTTTCTCTTTCTCTTGAATGTACAGTTTCTGTTGATTTTTAACTTGAGATGCTTTCATTGCCTTTATTCTTTGTATTAATGTTTGTGTCAATTCAGTTTTCTTCTCATCTTTTGATGTCTTCTTTTCCTTCCTTATTTGTGTAATGTTACTTTCACTTTTTATCTTACTAGACATGTTGTCCTTCTTTCCACATCTGCAATGCATTGTTTGCTTGCATATTCTTAGTAGCATCTCCGGTTGTAGTACTGGTAACTGGCACTTTCCATGCCTCCCTTGTGACTCCTGTCTCATTGGTTCTTGTCCATATGGCATCTCCTGCCTCACTTCTGTTGTCAATATTTTCTCTGATTTGTTCAATTTCTTTTGTGTTCCTCTCTTCCCTTATGTCCTCTTTCCCCCTAACGTTATTCTCTGTATTGAAATCCTCTTTCCTAACAGCTTTCTTATCGCGCATGTCTTTTTGTTCCCTCACATCCTTCTCTTTCCTCTCATCTTTCTCATTCATTGCATCCTTCTTTTCTTCCCTCTCATCCTTGTCTTCCCTCTCATCCTTCTCTTCCCTCTCATTGTTCTCTTCCCTCTCATCCTTATTCCCCTCTCATCCTTCTCTTTCCTCTCATCTTTGTCTTCTCATATATCCCTCGCTTCCATTACATTATTTTCTGTCATTACAGTGTCCATCAATTCTACTCCATCCTGCGCTTATCTTAAGTTCTTCTCTTCCCTTGTGCCTTCCAATTCTCTCACATCTTGTCCAAGTGTGTACACAGTACACTGATCTTTGTCTCCAAGACATGATGGAGTAGCTTCACTCATATCGAGTCTGTCAATTTTCTCTAACCTTGTGAATTCCATTTCATCACGAACACATAGCTCCTCCTCGTGATTCATTGCATAACATTCCTGGAATGCTTCCTTGGGAAAGCTATCCTGAGGGCGCAAGAATAAATACTCTGAGGCAGAATGCACCATTGAAGGAGACACCTAAAATTAATATAGACATATTGAAAATTCTTCATTTCCCTGTTTTATCTCTCTATTGTATCTTCATGAATCAGAGTTATCTGAGCTCCTCTATGCTAACACACACAAAATATAATGTTTATATAATGGTTAAATTGTAAGCATACCTTGACATTTTCCATGTCCTGTAAGTTACAACTACCTGAAAACTGACGACAAAGACAATGCACTAAATAATATGCTAAACTGAAGGATCTACTCATGATAAAATAAACCTCTCCCTTGGAGGATGCTGAAATTCTTTTCTCAGCTGAGAAGTTAAGATCAGACAATACTTCAGCCAAAAGATCTTCATCTTCACTGTCCCAGTCATCTTTGTATGTGTCACGAATATTTCCATACCTAGATATAGATGCACTAGCTATATCTTTTCCTCCATTAATTATTAATAATAGTTATGAAGGTAACTTGCCCTCCTTGGTACTTGGACAGAATAGTTAGGCACTATAGTTGAGTCAGAGAGGCAAAAGCATGTTTATGTGATGGCCAGCAGGGGCAGATCCAGTACTAGTGTTAGGAGGGGCCCAACTATATTTAAGTCAAATGTACGAAATTTATTGAAGTATTAACTATTTGGACATTAATTATGATGTAGAGCATCTATTAGCATACAATTGTCCAGTGGACTGAATGGTAGTGTATTAATATATTTGTAGTACATAAATAAATTGCCCAAAATACATGTACTGCCTAAATGTTTCTGTTCAACTAACTTTAGATTATTTGAGACAATGTTTGCAGCACACAGTCTTCCAAGTCACATAATTACTGATGAGCCACATGTTGTATCACAGGACTTTGTTGAGTTTAGGAATTAAACATGTGAGTAGTGCAGCATTATCCAGCTTTAAAGGGGTTAGCAGAGTTATTTCTTCACATTCAAGCAGTCAAAGAAGGCAGTGGTGAATAGTGGGGAATTTTCCTGTCAATCACAATTAATACTACAGAAGTAGCTACTCCTCACTCAAAATTAGGTGTGGCTTCATACATGTTATTTGTTTAGTGTCTGTCGAAGATGAGATTTGACTTACTTGGATTTGATCGAGTTATATGTGTTGAGAAGAAACAAGCACAACAGAATTTGAATCACAACACGAGATCACGACAGCGTAGTTTGCAGTAGGCGACAGTTGATGATGGCTTGCAACTTATGTTTTGGAAATGCTCATGTAATGGACTGGAAACTGTCATCTTCAAGCGGATGCTGTTACCTGCACTGTCAAAACTCAGGATAGTCAGATATATAAGCAGCACATTGAGTAATCGAAGAACCTCATGGCTTATACTTCTCATGATTCATTACCACCAAATATCATTACCCAATTTTCAATTTTACATTATTGTCTTGGTTGCTTCGCTTGCTCATCATAAATGTATATAAATGTACTCTATTAGATTTGATTGTGTGAATAATTGCACATGCCCCTGCCCTGCCCTACCCTACCCCACCTATTCATATTGCCACACGATTCTTAGTCTGACATCTCTTTTAATTTTTTTAAACTCTGTCAGTAAGTAAATCATGAAATTTGCACAAACAAATTTTGAATATTAAATATTTCTTGCGGTGGTGTGAAGTTTCAGTATTATGAAGTGAAGTATGATGTGAAGGATCACTATGAGTAATTTTTAACATAAAATTTTGAATCATCATAATGCTTGCTGATTTCATTGTGTGGATCTAAATTACTAATCCAAGATATTTCATAGTCCTCATCACTGATGGAGTCACTTTTCAGAATAACTCCCCAGACTCGATCATATATTTTCCATAGTTTTTAGTAAAGAGACGGCCATGTCCTGATCAATGTTATTCTGTGACAGATTTACAGTTAATCCTTTAATGAAAGTGAAAACATCTTCAGGAAAACCCACAATCGTTGGCAATGAAAAATCTAAAACAATACCCATTAGCCCTAGTAACTTCAGATCTTTACAATTGTTGGAATGGGCCACATAATCTACAATAGACATTACTTTCGATATACCAAGTGTATTTCCAGACAAATTCAAGTAGGACAGTAATTTAAAATTTGAAATTATTGCTAATGGATCTCCTTCACAATGGTTGAGTGACAGACTTAAAGTCTTCAAATTACAGTACTGTGATGAATTGGTGTCTGATCTCTTCTGAATACAGTGGAGTCAATGACACTATCTTCCCTGAGATAGTCAAGTCTATTGCAAGACAAATCAAGATTTAGAGTATTTCCTTGTAGCACTAGTGATAGAGCTTCAACACCTGCATTGCTAATAGCATTCTGCGATAAATCAATTGACATCAGTGAGAGGTTACCTTTGAGTCCTCTAGCTATAGCCATAGTTAATTCATCACCAATGTTATTACTACCCAGATAAAGGTGTTGCAAATTCCAGTCTAGCTAACTGCTTTAATTTGCCTACTCCTATGGCACTGAATGAATTTTCTGATAAATACAGATGTTCCAGCTTATGGTTTCCATTTAGCCCAGTACAAAGTTCAGCCAAGCCTTCATCACTCAATTGGATTCCTTGTAATTCTCATTTTAATCAACTTCAACTTATTAGGCAATGCTTCTAAGTCAGTTATGCTAACATTATCAGCAGACTGAACTGATAGTCGTTCAATACAATTTAAAGCTCTATCACTGATATGATTCATAAGTATTTTTAACCCTCTCGTTCCCGAATTGTTTGGACGCGCGCGGAAAAATCTAATCTCCTACCGCGGAATAGTGCATTACCGTTTTATTTTTTTAACTCGATGCTGGCTGGGAAAACCCCATAGCAACCATATATCACTAAATAGACCAAGAGTTTGGGATTCCCCTCATTTTTTGATTGAGAAAATTGAATAATATTTAGGCCCTCTACCATTACTTTAAAAAAAAAAAAAATTTTTTTCCCAAAAAATTCCACTTTTCCCATCAATAATAATAATAAAAAAATAGAAATAATATTGTTTGATGTACTTTATACCAATATTATATTAGTTCAACAATAAAATATGTTGTTTGTTGTGTGTGGTGCTGATTGTGATCATGTAGGAGACATCTATGAGTGTCCACAAGGAACATACGCCATTGGACGTCGAGCTCCACTACAAAACAATTTCATATACACAAAAACACCAACAACAAAGATATTTGTAATACAAACAACAAATTATTCATGATCCTATATAATTGCAACTTTATGATGTATTGTATGCGGTTTCATACAGGATTTTTGTTTGGGAGGGAGGGGGGGTGGGGCTCCGAGTGTACTTCGCCAGGTCCAGCATCTTCTCCTTCGTCAATGGAAGACTCTGCTCCTGTTGCCTTATCTGCGTCCTCTTCACAATCCCTCTTCACAATCCCTCTTCACAATCGGGTCGGTGACTGCATACACATCTGGTCCTAGTAGTACATTCTGGTAAAAAAAATTAAATTTTTTTGAAAATTTGAAATTGTTCAACAAACCACAACCCACTTTCAAATCTCAAAACTCAATGAAATATATATATATTATAGCTAAACAGCTTTCTCCATCTCAATATAGCTATAAATAAGTCCTTTCCACAACAGAAGCTTGCTAGTTTTCAAGAGAAAGACAAGAGAAAGACAAGCTTACATCGATCATCTTCTTGACTTCCATTGTCAGTGTCAGAGTTGACGGGGTCTGGTCCCCAACCCTGATACAGGGCCTCCTATAGCCCTAGATGTCGTCTCCCTCTTCTCCGCTTGATCCTGAGTCGCTAGAGTCAGTATCAAGCAAGTATAAAACTTCCACAGCACTGTAACTGGTAGACGCCATCTTTCCAAATTGACTTCGAAAAAAAATTTTTTTTTGCATAGTTACCTGGATCACACGACACGCTCACTTTTTTCCTGTGATGTAATAAGCATTACCTAAGCCTGTACGTAATGGGGAGGCCCCCAGTTGAACTGGCGATTTTATAAAAAAAAAAGAAGACAGTAAGTCAAACCGCAAAGTCTTGGTCGGCAAAGAAGCGGTTGTTTCAATGTGTTATGGAAGGCTACTGGGCTCAAGCAATTTTTCGCTGCTTCTACAAAGCTCTGGAGATGACTGGATCCATAAATGAAGCTGCTGTGAAGAAGGTAACTTTTTTTAAAATTCGACGGAGAACCGATGTTTTTATTTTTTGCCGAGGAAGAAATAAACGCAACTGCTGTGAGGTACTGTCGAAGCAGCCCTGGCTGAAAGCTATTTTAGATGCTTCTCCAACGCATTGGGCACCTGTGTATGCAATCTGAAGGTTCTAGCTATAAAGTAACTATTTTAAAAAATTCGGAGAAGCCAACCGGTCTTCACCCGCTTTTAAGCGGGATTGGGAACGAAAGGGTTAACTTATCATTTCCTGGACCCCACAATGAAAAACACAGAGACTTTGTGAACCTTGTTTCACCCTCATGAGTGGCAATATCAGAGAGGGTGTAGGCTATGGCAGATATGTCATAGTTACTGAGTGTATCAAACAACCAGAAAATGCCTGATGAAAATTGACATATACATGATTGCTTTTAGCCTCGTATGAAGACTGAATTTTAAATAGTTCGTTATTGACTCTAGAAAACAATTCCTTTGCCCTGTCTAGTCCTTTATCAAAACTCACAAGTCCGAAATAGAATTTCCAAGTGGTCCTCATGTGAATGGCCCCTCCATAATTCTTTATTAAGGATATTTGCTCCTTGTGGCTTAGATTAGACAAGTGGTACGCTGCTAAAAACTCCTGTAATGTCAGGTGAAGAAAGGAATATCTTTTTAAATACCCACTGACTAATCCAGCTGTAATGTCTGTAGTAACTAGCCCAAGAGAGTGTGCCTCATCATTTTGTTCTAGGCCTGTAGTAGTCATAGTCAATGCTAAACTACACAGCTTTTTGAAATCTTCTGCTTCTTGACCTTCCAGGCCTTCAAGAGACTGAAGCATTTATTTATGTTTGCCTAAAAGTTGACGAAGAATAATAGATATTGTAACAGTTCATAGATTCGAGTCTGTGTGTCTGGGAGATTGTGTTGCTCAAAGTTGTATATATAACATATAATAGCACAGTTGACAGGAAGATAGCACAAGTCCAGTACTCCAGGGTGAGAAGAAAGAAACCGTTGAAGTTTCTCAGGGTGACATCGGCGCTAGATGAAAGGAAGGGATAATTGCTGATGTATTCTGATATTTGACTCTTGCTAAACCCAAACACTTCTATTGTTTTGTAGTAGTCATAAAAAATGTCACGTAAAGTAGAAGTTGCAGCAGGACGGGAGGTTACAATAATCATAGCATCCACAAGATATGTTTATTAACAAGTGCAAATACAATAGATGCCTCTTGATTAGAAGAACGGAACTCGTCAAAGCCATCTAAAATGAAAGTAACTCCTTTTCCATTCACGTTCTCTATGGCATCGATAACTAGCTTTAAATGCCCTTCTTTAAAAACCCTTTTCTGAAGTATTTGTGCTAATTCTTGTTTGTTTCTAGAGCTACAGTAGCTTTGAAGTCTTTCTGACAATTCAAAGTTGCTAGCATTCTCAAGCTAACCAGGAACACTAGCTCAGCTCCATGCAGTGTCTTACCTGCAGACCAATCCCTGACAAGCTTGTGAACAAGAGTAGTTTTTCCACTTCCTGGACGACCAAGAATTAAAAGCTTCTTTTTTCTTTCGTATAATGTGAATACTTCTTTATATTTAACCTGTGTTTTCTTTGCTAAAACATCAGCATCTCCTCGAATGGAGAAATCTGACTTTAATGACTGACCACTAGTTTCTACCAGAGCTAAGTTGATGAATGTCTTACTGCCTACAGGAGGCCAGGAGCCTTTGGGAACTTCTGAGCATTGAGAATAACTCTCCACTAAGACCTGCTTTATTGACTTTAACTGAGAACTAGTGAGAGTGTCTGAATGCAATAAAGTGCTCACATTTTCTTCCAAGTCATGATTTGGAACCAAATCAAGACTATGAACTAAATCAAGACCTGGGACTAGAGTGGCCAGTGCTGTCTTCAGGTTATCTCTTGTGGCCAGCACAGCACTTGGGTACTGACCCTCAACCCATTTGTGCAATACATTATGCAATTTAATAGTTAAGCTATTACCTTCTCTGCATTCTGCACACACTGCCTCGGGCAATCTCAATGCCAAGGCTAATTCCTCCCACTTGTGACGTTTATCAGCTAGAGCCTCAGTTGAACTAGGAACATCTTCTTCCTTGTAGGTGTAGTCGGACTGGTGTGACCGGTCAGCAAAAGGATTGAGGTTGCTGCACTCAGGCTCCATCAAATGTACACAAACTGCAGCTTCAATAGCAAAAAGAAAAAAAAAGAAAAAAAAAGGGAGAGGTGTGTAGGGGTCGTTTTCAGAAGTAAATACAAACTAAATTCATTGTCTTGAACAATATTCATTAATAATTGTCAAATGCGCAAATGCTGTCAAACTAAATGTCATCTGATAAATTGTGGATGGTAAAGATCGTCACAGTTTGCTCGTACTATACACACAATCTATGTAATAGTTAGAGCATAAGCGCTTAGGTACTGGTGGATTTAGTGCACTGAAACCCAAGGGCCGTATAGGCCTGAGGGCTGTGTGCACTAAAAATCCACCAGTACCTAAGCGCGCATGCTCTAACTAATTTAGATCCCGTTTACGCATGCCCAATTGCCACTAGCAACTTTGTTTATCAGCAGAAATGGCTAAAGGCAAAAAATAGTGCACACTTACCAAGTTAGTACACCTAGTAACAATATAGCAACGGGATCTAAGATTTATTTGCACCTACAGAGTGTTTTTGTTTAAATCTTTTCAACATTCAAGGGAAATATGAAAAGCACTAAAGATATAAGTACCCTGCAGGACATAAACTTTGATATGAGTGTGCTAGCTAAATATGTTAAAATTTTACTGGTACTGTCAAGCAGTACAAGTCTTTCTTTGTTTAGAAGGATGTTGTGGCGTGATTAACTTTACTTCTTCCTATTTGATTGAGTTATATTGGTAACAGTTCAAGAATAAAGGAAACCTTGTCATTCCTATAAGTATTGTGTAGATCAGGGCTAAAAAGCATGGCCGTAGGAGGCAAATTTTGAGTGGTGGGGCTTTCTCGCTTTCAAAGCTAACTTGACAGCGGCATACACAGGGAAGTTATTGTTAAACTGAGGTTCCAGATTAATAGCAGGCTGTATGTGAGAACAAGCAGTTGCTAAACCAGATACTGATATGCTAGTTCAGATACATCATCTTCATTTTTTGGCAGCCTCTACAAATCTTGGGTTATAAGAGACTAAAAGAAAACTTAGTGGAACAGTCTTCTCTCTGGATAATTTTTTCCCTTCTGATTAGAAAACAATTTCTCCAAACTAAATACACAGGTACACTTTGACTTCAGTAACGACATCTTAATATAGTATACTTTGCACATTAAAAACAGACAACTGCCTAAATTCATCAAGTGGAAAAAGACCATAGCTAACACTACATAATAAAGCAGCCCATGGTCTATAAAAGCTCTAACTACCGTACACTTCCATCCTATACCAGTGTGGTGACAATAACCTGTTTTCATCAAATAATTAAATTAATTTTGATGATTTGTATTAATGTATTAACATAAATGGCGGAGACAGTATTATGTGTGGCATCTCTGTGATTGAATAATCATTAGTAGCTAGATGAAGTCATATCATAAGTGACATATAAGGTTGTCAGTGATGGGGATACTGGTAAAGAACTCTATTGCATTATTATGATGATTGAGGACAAGAAAAAAGTTGAGGAAACAATGGTTACATCAAAAGTAGTTGTAAATGTTAAATACAGAATAAAAGTCAAAGCAATTGCAAATAGTTTCTCAATTCATCTTTGAGAATAGTTTTATGTAAATAGTAACGTCTGACATTCCAAGTTGCAGCTAGTGCTTGTTTGCCTCCATTTTTACATTATGCATCCTTATGTAAACTGAAACCTAATCCAGCACTTGTTAGCTATGTCACATATGGAGAGCTACTGTTATTGTTTGCTTGAGAATGTGCTGTGGCTACAACACAACTGACAAGTAAGCTCTCTTTTTAAACACACATGATATGTATTCCTACTTCCTTACAGTCTTAGTAAATAGCCACTCTATGGCAAATATAATTATATATAATGTCATCTTTAATAGATTCACTTTGGTCCCAATTTTTTGTCCCCTTCACAATTTTTTGTGCGATTATTCCACCAGATATAGCTATAATATCTTGTATTTGTGAGGCTCTAGGTTAGATTCAATAGCTAATCCATTTTTTTACTTAGTCTGTTGTTAACAATTCTCACTGGGATTTTTTTGTCCATGTAAGTTTATTTATTCGACATAGTGGCTATATGAAAATAAAAAAATAAAAAAATAAAGAAAAAATAAAGAAAATAAAATTAGCTAGTACCATGATTGTGTTCAGCCACCATGTCAAGCAATAGATAGCTAGTGATATATGATTATTAACTATGACTCAGCAACTAATATCACCTAAATTATTTTAGATCAAACAATTTTGGGGCACCAAACTTTATCTTTAGTTAACATCTAGACATTTTAGTTTTGATCAGACCTCCCAATATAGGTAGCAAAGAATAACTCTGTTAACCCTATGCCAGCCGCTAGGGGCTTTTTTGACCCTGTCGGAGATGGGTCCTTTTGACTCTCAATAAAACGTTACCAGTTCAATTGACAACGCTTTACCGGAGATCATTAAATAGAGCAAGCTTGTGGTGGGACTGAGATGTTCAGGTAGGCTGTCACCAGAGTTAGGTTCCTTACTAGCAGTTAAGGCTAGGCTATATACATTCTCCATCCAGGGCTAGCTAGTCAGGCTAATGCACCCAGTAACTCGATGGATCAGGAGCTTAAAGAAGTTAATTCACATAAGCAAGATAGAACTACAGAGGAAAATGATGATACTGGAAGTGTGTACAAGTGATCAAGTTACAAATGAAAATTGATGAATGGTTTTGCTAATTAGGCGTTGGATACATGAATGCATTTGTGCATTCCATTCTCAGAACTGTTTTATTAAGTAATTAGTGTGTATCTCTATGACAGGTGGTGTGGTTACACCACAATGGTTTTTCATATGCTAAGATTATGAGCACATGTCAGACAAAAGAGAAAATAATATAAGGCTTGGTATTTTAATGGTTACTAGTAATAATCACTACTCTCAATAGTTGGTGCTGTTGAAATCTGAAGGTTGATTTTTGACATCAACATATGTGTAGTCTTCAGTATGCTTTGGCACAGATATACAGTCATCATCATGATTGCAGGGGTCTGGATTGCATTCCTCGTACACCGTCTCCATAGTTGATGTTACATACGCTGCATTAGCTTCAGTAGATATAAAATCACCTTCAGCATTAACTGTAGATGATATTACGGTCTCTTTTGTTGATACTGCATAGGCTGCATTAGCTTCAGTAGACATATCATCATTCTCAGAGTTAACTGAAGGTGGTACTTTTTTGCCTTCAAGTAACAGAGATGAATAAGCTTCGTTAATGTTTGGTAAAATTACAGAAGAAATTTGACCTACAAAATATTTTTGTGTCAAAAAATGGTTTACTGCATGTGAACTTTAAAGAAGTATATACTATATATACAAATAGGGTTACTAATGAACATGAAACATAAAGAAAATTCCACAACTAATAATATATTCTGTGGACTAATGAAAAGTGTTTTCAAACATTTGTGCATATGCTCAAGAAAAGTAGTTAGAGCACATAATGTTGTGGCAAATATTATAGGCAGATTGGCTTCTATTTGAAAAACTGCTTCCTACTGCCCTGACATATCATACAAGACATAGCCCATGTTAAACAAACTCTTTAGCTACAGAATACAACCACGTACCAGTGTGGGGATCACCTGCGTATTCTTCAGATAGCGTAAATTCTTTGGGTGACTTTCTATTCACACAGTGGAGTTTTTTCACTTTGCACACAAGTAGCGTAACAATTACTACTATAGAAGTGAACAGTAGAGCACTGAAGAGTCCAACTATTACTCCCAGTCCAAACATGACTAGCGACCTATCCATAGATGGCGGAGACATTATCATGGGTGGAGTTTCTGAATAATAGTTAGTAGACAAGTGCATATCATGAGTGACATGTAAGGTTGTCGGTGATGGAGATACTTGTAACGAACTCTGTGGCATTCTTATTGTTGAAGACAAAAAGGAAGTTGAAGGAACTGGTAACACTAAAGAGGTTCCACCTAGATGGTATGAAATATAGAACAATAGTAAAAGGAAAAATGGATAGTCCCTAGTTCTGTAAGTCATCATTCTATGGCCAATTATGCTATAATGCTATTAGTGTTACTTATGCCATCTTGTTATCCTATATTTTGTGGATTTAGAAGCAACTCCATGTATAGACTTAACTTACCCATGAGTGCTGTTAATATCGGCACATATTGATCATCATCTTGTTGAAACACTGTATCTGTTATCTCAAAAAATGTGCCTCCTCTCATGTCTCTTCTGCTCACGCCATCTGTAGCATTGTCACTGAAAGCCATTTGTAGGAAGTTTGTGTCCAGCTGTGGACTCTGCTGGTACTGGATCATAACTACATCACCTTCCTGGACCTCCACTGGAGATGGAAGAGTGTATTCGTACACACCATTTGTACTTCTGTTACTAACAGATGGCACTGCTTCACTCCCTGGCCTGATATCGTAGCGTGGCTGATTAAGGAATCCTGTGGTCTCATGGTAGACCTGCAGAAGAGGTAAGTTAGTGATGGTACCGACATTCCTAACACTTTCTCCTCTGAATATCCATCCACTCAAATTACCAGTGCAGTTAAACACTAGAGTATTATGGAATAACCATCTCCTAAATGTAATGATCTCTGAATTGGATTGAGACACTTTAGTAGGCAGCAATGTAAAGTCAGTTTCCTCAAGACTGTATATATCAGAGGTGCTGGTGAATCCAGTGCTTTCTGAGATGTTATTAACACACAAGTTGCAACCTAAAAAAAAATTACAATGGTTATTCCATAGCATTAGCGAAATTCCAGCTAAATCTACGTCTCACTTCAAAAATACTTACTAGCAGGTAAATTGGGCCAGAGAACAAACACAGACAGCAATACTACGGCTCTACAACTCCACATATTTCGAACCAAGTCGTAGTACTCCTTGCTGGCGGCGGATTGTTACCAAGATCTCAAGCGGTGTTGTTTAATCGCCCGCGCAATCAACATCTATTGTGTTGCCGTTTCCTTTCCTTCTAAGGTGGGGCAAGAGATGCGATTTGTTCTAGAGAGACTCTTAGACCGGTTCTGAGACAATTGCTGAAGTAATGAGTATGTTAATTAAAGCGCTGGACATTATTGTCAGCATATTCAGAACTTGTTTTCTTCCATTTTTACATCAAAGTAACTGTAAGGTGGGCAAGAACTTGCCATGTCGTCATTGTAAGAAGAGCTACTGTTATTCTTTATGGCAGCAAGCTATGATTTGTGTTAGCTAGTTAAAGAAGAATGCTTTGTGGCTATAAAAATAACTAATAACTGAATCCTTTCATATGGCACATAGCTAATACACTAATTATACTGCAATAATATGCTTCCTTGTCTTCTGTCTTCTTTTTTATTGTCTGAGTAGATTGCCCTCTGTGTAAATATATTACACTGTGAGTTCATTTTTATCTCCTCACTATTCTCTGTGCAATTATTCAACCATAATTTTAAGAATATGCAATTGTAATGGTTGTAGTTATAACATAGATTGTTTTTTTTTTTGTTAAATTTTAAAAGGTTTATTTTTAGCCATTCTCACAGGCCACCTTTTTGTTAAAAAGTTCTAATTTAGTTAAATGCTGTGACATCAATATTTATATGTGACTAGTACTTTAAACGTAGACAAACAGAAAATTTCAAATTAAGTGGCAAGTTGAATTTCAGCAACCTAATTGTCTACAAGCATATTGTGTTCAATGTTTATAGACTGTGCCCCTGAGTAGCTATTTATAGACCATCATAAAATCAGGATATCATATTCATTCCTTTATTTTTGCCAAAGTTTTGTTAGTGAAGGCTCTAATAATGTCAATTTATTTAATGTTATAGTATTTATTTACTTATTATTTATTTAGTTGTTTGTGTGCTTGCTTGTCTATCAATTTATTTACTTTACTTAAATTAAAAAATGCATAAACAAATAATAATTAAACAAGGAAACAAGTGACTAAGTAATAAATAGCTAATTAGAAAGAATTTTTTTTATTCAAATAACAGCTGTTGAACAAAGTTTAGCTATAGATGTGAAATGAAAACACAAGCCTCATTATTTAACGTTTGAAATTTCTGACATCATGAAATTTCAGCTACAGTCGATGTTTCATGTTCCATGAAATAGCTATGGAAATTCCAAATTTCATGTTTTTATGGTGAAAAGGCCAACAGTCAAGTTTTCTGAAAACTGGAGGACAGGCCACATGTTCTTCAGCAGGAAACTCAGCTGGCTGTATCAAGTTTCCTCTACTCACAGAAAAATGTGGGACAGGCCACATTTTCTCCAGCAGGAAACTCAGCTGGCTGTATCAAATTTCTTCAACTCACAGAAAACTGGAGGACAGGCCACATGTTCTTCAGCAGGAAACTCAGCTGGCTGTATCAAATTTCCTCTACTCACAGAAAACTGTGGGACAGGCCACATGTTCTTAAACTCAGCGGGCTGTATCAAATTTCCTCTACTCACAGAAAACTGTGGGACAGGCCACATGTTCTTCAGCAGGAAACTCAGCTGGCTGTATCAAATTTCCTCTACTCACAGAAAACTGTGGGACAGGCCACATGTTCTCCAGCAGGAAACTCAGCTGGCTGTATCACATGTCCTTATGTATCATAAATTCTGAAGGAAATATGATATTTATAGTAGTGAACATGTAGAGCGATATTTCAGTTAGAAATCCTGCACTTATCAAAGTACAGGAAATTCCAGTTTTGGTCCTGTGTACCTTAAATTATTTTTGATGAGACAACTTTGGGGCACCAGACTATATCCTTCAGCTAATAGCTGGACATAATTTTGTTTTACTCCGACCTCTTCAGGTCTAATTATATGTATAGCTAGAGCTTTTCTAAAGTTGTCAAAGCTAATTCTACGATATGTTTTTCATAACTGTCAGGCTAATGTGAGCACAATGTAACTATGAGGCTTGATATTTTAATAGTTTACTAGTAGCTAATGTTCCCTACTCTGAATAGTGGTGCTGCTGAAGTATGAAGATAAATTCTGGCATCAATATAGCTATATGTAGTTTCATCCATATGCTTTGGCAGAAAGTCACAATAATCATCATTATTGCAGTGGACGAGATTGTATACCTCATAATTACACAATCTCTATTGTTGATGCTGCATAATATCACTTTCAGAGTTAACTGTAGGTGGTACTTTTCTGTCTTCATTTAACAGAGATGAATATGCTTCATTGATATTTGTTTGAAATTACATAAGAAATTTGACCAACAGATTTTGTAATTGTCAAAAAACAACAACAACAAAAGGTTGCTACACATGATCTCTCATGAACTTCACTAGTTATTGCTACTGTACAACAAATTGGATTTAAGAATGCACGTACAGCATTGGAGTATTAACTACAATGACTATAAGGTACTATACTTATATATAACTATGGTTGTGGCAAATATTTGTAAATTGGCTCTAGCAAATACTTACAAACAGCTTACTGCTACCCTGACAGATTATGTTTATACATACAAAACAGCCCATGGTCTACAAAAGCTCTAACTACAGTGTATTTCCACCACATACCAGTGTGGTGATAATTTGTTTTTAATCTAAATAGAGTAAGCGACTTGTAAATGCTGAAGTTAATAGTACAGCACTAGGGCCTGCCAGATTATGCTAAAAAGTTTTAAATCATAATCTACTTTCATCAAGTTAAAGTAAACTACTTGTACATGCTGAAGTTAATAGTATAGCACTAGGGCCTGCCAAATTATGCTCAAAAGTTTTAGAATGATTATTTTTTTTAATCCAAAAAAATTCTTTATTATTCCAAAAAATAATTACATATTTATTCCATAAAAATTCTTTAATTATTCTAATTATAAGTAAGTGGAATATAGTTTTTTATTGCATTAATAAGTTGAGGTGTCATTAAATGAGTGATTGAGTCACTACCATTGTATGCTTCTCACTTATCTTAAGGTAGTTTGTAAGTTGATTAGTAAGGGATACCACACCTCCAGCAAGGTGATTGTTCTTAATGTTCTCTTAAATGCCTATAATTATTCTAGAATTATTCCACTATGCTGATTAGCGTCTGTTATTCCAGAAAAACATACTAGCATAATCTGGCAATGCCTATACAGTACTGAAGAATCCAACTACTCCCAGTTTAGACTAGCGACCTATCCATCAATGGCGGACACAGTATTATAGTTGGAGTCTCTGTGATTGAATAATGATGAGTAGATTAGGGCATAGTAATGAGCGGCATACAAGGTTGCCAGTGATGCAGATTCTAACTCTGTAGTATTGTTATAATGATTGAGGACAAGAAAAAGTTGAGGAAGCACAATGGTTACACCAAAAGTTGTTCCAAGTATGAAATAGCTACAGAGCAAAAATTAGAGGTGTTGGGAAATAGTTTCTCAATTTATATACTATAAGACATCTTTGAGAATAACTATGTGCATATTATTTTGGTTTGTATATAAATAGTTAGTTAATTGACCCATTCCAGTTATCCCCCAGTTATCATTCCTATGTTGGCATTGTTCTCAGCTTGCTTGTCTGCTTCCATTTTCACATCAATGCATTGCTTATAAGGTCATCCAAAACTTGCCTTGCCATCACAAGGAGAGCTAGCTACTTTAATCTTTATAATAGCTATGGTTTGTGTAGCTAGCTTGAGAATGTTTCGTGGCTATCAACAGAATTAACAAACAAATTCTCTTCCCACCACACATGATACAAGTTTTCCTACCATCAATCTCTTCCTTACCATCTCACCAGATAGCCATTCTATGACAATAAATAAATAATGTCATATTTAATGAATTCACTTTCATCTCTTCACAAATTTGTGCTATTGTTTCATCAAATTAAAAATAAATGCAAGTTGTGAGGCTTAAGGTTAGCATCAATTTTTGTTTTTGTAACGAGTTTGATTTTAGCAATTCTTACTTGGCTCTTTCTTTGGCAGATATCTAGAATAAATCACTTATTTACACTTGTCAGAGTGATAGGCTAGATATTTCACTCTCAGGCTTTATTTTCACTTGCCTCTGGCTCTTGATAATATATTAGTCTGCTTGTGAAAATTTTGCCATATCACGCTCTGACTCAAGTAATAAGTACTATTTCATAATTCTATGGTTATGAGCAGTAAAGTTTATAATAAATAATACGAATGATTTAATCTACTGTACAATTGTCAGACAAAGAGTGAACAAAGTGATACTATAGGTTTGCTATTTTGACGGTTAAGTTAGTAATAATCACTATTCTCAATAGTGGTGCCTTTGAAATCTGTAGGATGATTTTCGGCATCAACATATGTGTAGTCTTCATCTGTATGCTTTGGTGGAGATATAGAATTATCATCATTACTGCAGGTGGCTGTATTGCATTCCTCATACATTGTATCCATTGTTGATGCTACATATGCTGCATTAGCTTCAGTCGATATATTATCACTCTCAGAGTTAATGGTAGGTGGTACTCTTCGATTTTCAAGTATAGATGAATATACTGCATTAATATCTGTGAAAATTACAGAAGAAATTTGACCTATAAAATTGTGTTATAGTGTCAACAATAGTTTACTGCATGTGAAATTTAAACAAATTGGGCTACTAATACACTTAAAGAAAGGAGTAGAAAATACAAAACTGTAGTATCATCAGTGACTCAAGGAAAATTTTATTCACACATTCTTGCTTAGCTATGCTCAAGAAAGGTTGCAGCTAATGCTTATTGGCTAAGTTGTGGCAAATTATAGGTGAATTGGGTGCCATACTTGAAAAACAGCTTCCTACTGCACTGGCATATTAATCATACAAAGCACAGCCCATGCTAAATATACTCTTTTAGCTGGAGCATAATATTTCATTCACATACCAGTGTGGAGATTGCCATTGTTTTCTTCAGATAATGTAAACTCATTGGCTGACTCTACATTCACACGGTGGAGTTTTTTCACCTTGCACACAAGTAGCACAACTAATACTACTATAGAAGTGACTAGTAGAGCACTGAAAAGTCCAACTATTACACCCATTCCAAACATGAATAGTGGCCTATCCATAAATGGCGGAGACATTATCATGGGTGGAGTCTCTGTGATTGAGTAATGATTAGCAGACGAGTGAATATCATGAGTGACATGTAAGGTTGTCTGTGATGGAGATACTTGTAAAGAACTCTGTGGCATTCTTATTGTTGAAGACAAAAAGGAAGTTGAGGGAACCGATAACGACAAAAAGGAAGTTGAGGGAACCGATGACGACAAAAAGGAAGTTGAGGGAACCGATGACGACAAAAAGGAAGTTGAGGGAACCGATGACGACAAAAAGGAAGTTGAGGGAACCGATGACGACAAAAAGGAAGTAAAGGGAACTGGTAGCACAAAAGAAGTTCCATCTAGACAGTATGAAATACAGTACAATAGTTAAAGCAATTTCATATGTTATTCCATTGTTACTACTTCAATAAATATATAATATATAAATTCAATATTTTAACTTATGTTTGGTATTTAGTCCACAAACAAACAGACGTTTCGACTTAGTAGGCAGCAATGTAAAGTCAGTTTCTTCAAGACAGTACATATCAGAGATGCTGGTGAATCCAGTGCTTTCGAAGCTGTTATCAACACACAAGTTACAATCTGAAAAAATTACAATAAATGAGTTAAATTCCAGCTAAATCTACGTCTCATTCAAAAATACTTACTAACAGGTTCATATATACTATGGAATCCAGTGTTATCTAAGCTGTAACTTGCACATAAGTTGCAATCTATACAATATAGTAATGTAATAAACTTTTATGTTATTTTGATGTAGCCAGCTACACATCCTGCTAAATCAATGTCTATAATTTTTTTAATACTTACTAGCAGGTGAACTGTACCAGAGAAGAAACACTGATAGCAGTACTGCAACTCTCCACATCATTCAGACTGAGTCGTATAGTAGCTCCAGCACTGTGATACTCCTGTTCTGCTCTCACTACACATCCAACAATTGCACAGGGAAAAGAAACACCAATTATACTACACAATATAAACCACACTACCCTTTTGTCATGTATGTACATGTCACACTGAAATGAATTGCTTTCTCTAAAGGCGTAGTCCTACACTATCAATACTACTCATTGTCTCTCTTGGAGACATGTGTAGTAAGGATAGCCACTGTTTTTCTTTATAGCTGTGTAGCTATCTAAAGGAACCAGTAACACTATTTAAGTAGACAAATGATACTTAATTGTTAAATAAATACATCAAAGGTGTCATGAAAGAAAAAAAAAAGAGTCAGCAAATTTTTTTATACAATGCTGGAGTATTGATACACATTAAGAAAATAATTATATAGCTAGCTAAAATAATTCTCACCTTACAAACTGCCCAAAATATACCTGCAAGAAACACTTTTAGATACATAAAAAGCCATGTGTGGACCACTAATTTTGTGGCTGAAACTGCTTGAAGCCTCTTAGTTTACATACTTTATTGATTATAGTATACTTTGAGATTATCAATGTTGTACCAAGAAGTAAATCTTGTAAGTTGCACTTTCAGTAAATCTCCAGTAAACAAGCCTAAGATGTTTTACCAAATGTAATACTGGGTGAAAGGCACAAATAGAAATATACTGGAGCTATTTCATTCACTTATTAACTATCTAAAGCCAAATATTTTACTTTTGCTTCCCTGTTATTCAAATAATGTCTGTCTGTCTGTCAGTCGGTGTGTCTGTCTGTCTGTCTGTCTCTCTGTCCATCTGACCGTCTGTCCGTTTGTCCGTCCGTCCATATCTGTCAGTCAGTCTGTAAGTTACATAAATCATGTCCTTTTATGGAGATAAATTTGATCAATTAAATATAAAAGCATTTTTTAAATAATACATTAAATTAGTGTGCACACTTTAGTGGACGTGATTTGGCCATCTAGATCTAGTATTACTTCCTACGGCTTTGTATTGGCTTTTGTAACAATGAATTCTCAATACAAGACAGCCAATGTTTTAGATTAATGAACTCCATGTCTGTAGTAACAAATAATAATGAAAAAATCATATGGAAAATACATAATGGCAAGTAATGATAACTGTGATAACACAAGTACCCTAAATAGGTGGAGAACAGCCAGAATTACTTAGAACTGTTACATTATATCCTGGGGTAAAATAGTTAAAAGAAAAGTATATAATTTTGTGTAGTGGCTGGTTCTGACAGTACCATAAGCTAAGTATTTTGGGGTAGAGTCATTTGTGAAACTCATTGCAGGTCATGGTAGGGTGCAGCTGGTTGGGTATTATCAAGATGCTCATGATACATATGTTCAGGTTCTGCATCTCTACTTTTACATTTTCTCCTCATTGTGCCCACATTGGGTAAGTAATTGTCAGCTAGCCAAAGACATTGTTTTGAGATCAGTTGGCTTTAGGTAATGTTTGTATGATCAGTATTGGATCTAGCCCTGGTTTCAAGGGTTTTATGGAACTCTTTTTTTAGCCATTGTCTGTCTATGTAGATTGACCACACATTCACAGAAATTTAATAAAATTGGAATGGAAATAGATAAAATCGCATGTTTCCTGTTCTTTTCTAGTTATGTAATTTTAATAGTGTGAGTTGTGAATGTGGAAAAGTGTTAGACTAAGAGTTTCCAGTTGATGCATCAAAAATTCAAGAGAAAACAGTCAATTCAGTTTGGTTGTGCAATAGCCAAATTCCTCACAGCTGAAGAGCCAGGCAGAATGATTATATATAATAGGTTGGAATGTATAAACCATTTCCTCAACAAATTAATTATCTCACAATTATACCAATTTTACACTGGGTGCCTTTAATATTAGCATGGAATTTAATTTATCCTTCACATATCTTAAGCAATCTTGAAGAAGTACAGTGGGGAAATGGAATGACATGACACAGGGAGTGAGCATGTCACACACAATGAGGCCACTTTAAATACAATATTACTTGTTTCCCTGTACCATTATGGGTTCACAATTTTTGATGCTGCCTTTGGTCTTCTTTAGTTTACACTTCATTCACTAAAAGGAATGTTGTCAGTCTGTTTTATAATGTGGTCTATGCCTTGGATCATTTATCTAGAGCAGTAAAGAAACAAACATTTGACACGAAGTGAAGAGCTCTACAAATCTAGTCCTGATAGATTGAATGAAACACTTTGGGGAGGTTAAGATCACTGAGCAATAAGAGTTCAATTTGATGGTATATATTATACTCTTTGAAAAAAATCGAAGTTGAGAGATTCTGGAATCCCAGCCTAGTGACTTGCAGGCTGCACCTCAGCATTGCAGGAGATGATGCCATTGTAAGGACTTCAAGTCATTTGTTTGTGTTTGTGCACACACCCACCAATTTGCAATAGACCCAACAAGATCTTGTGGCATGCATTTATCAAACCCTTGGTAAGTCTTTGTTAACTACATTATTAAGACAAAAACCAATGTAGCCACTAATTTACATCCTATGAAGTTTTTGCATAGTGTAAGAAAAAGATGCTAAAAATTGACACCGAGAATTATAACAATCAAACTTTTTAAAAATAATATTTTGCAAAATATTCTTTAGTTAAAGAAATTTAGTTCAAGTGTTTGGTAAGGTTTATGTGAACATGTATGAGTTTTTTGTCATACTTGATTTTGAGTGTACTAAAAATGTTCTTTCAGTAGTAACAAATAATGTAAATACCACTCTGCTGTCATCAAATAAAACTTGTGCTACATTTAATAATCTTAATATTATTAATAATAATAAAAGAGGAAGGACTTAACACTCCCTTTTAAAGTTAGAAGCGCTTGAGTGTCCTCAGTTAGCTCCTGTGTGGCTGTGCCACTGTATATGATAGAAGTAACTGTTATCCACAAAAACAATGTGGCAGTTTTCTCAAGCTACTGTATATATGAACTGTAAGTGCAGTACATGAATGTTGAAAATTAAGTGTATACACTGCAATAATGCTGAAAGGTGACTAGATGAACTTCTTACAGAAAGCGTGGTATGGGCACTGAGTGTAGTGTCTGGTGTGGTAGTGGTATATATATATATATAAATTATATATATATATATATACATATATATATATATATTTATTCCATGCTAGATATCTTCACAATGTTATTTTTAGGTAAGTGGACCCTTGAGATATCTCATGATATCACAATAGTGTTGGCTGTATTGCACAAGCTCATTACCAGAGTAGTTATAGCAACTAGCCAGCATACAAGTTTTCTGGGTTTTTACAGCTACCTTTACTCTAGTGGAGCCTACCCAGCCAGGTTAGAGCAGCTGCTATAATAACAGCTGGGGTTGTGGGGAGCCCCTAGTGAGTTTTCGCTTTACACTGTGAGTTACAAAAAAAAACTACTTCATTGAAGATATCTAGTGTGGAATAAACCACTAATTACACTCCTCAGAGTGATATGGCTAGATATTTCACTCTCAGGCTTTATTTTCACTTGCCTTTGGCTCCTTTGGCTCTTGAAAATAAATTAGCCTGCTCATGAAATATTTCACCATATCACACTCTGACTCATGTAATAAGTACTATATATATATATATATATACATGTATATAGCTACTTCTTAGAGTTTGTTTATTCCTTGTCAATAGTGAAAAGATAAACTTACTATGAAAATGAGGCAGTATAAACCATCTTATTACTATCTTATAACTTTCTTTATACCATTAGTATAAGAAGAATATAAGAAAAGCTTATGTAGTAAATGTCTAGCCTATATATGTAGCTTATTAGGTCTGTTCGGGATCGAACCCTTAACTGCCTTGTTTACTAGTGGACAGTCTATATTCAGAGGATCCAGTCAATGGGAGAACAAGGAGAGATTTACGACCTCTGTCTCTATTCTCTTGTATAGAATTCTTCTGACGGAGTCAGGTCGTCGAGTTGACTTTCTTTCTGGCACTCTGACATTTCCATACCCGCTAGTGGGTCTTCACTGCACTAATTACTTTGTTTCTCTTTGGTGTAGTGCTGCGTCAACAGACTATGCTGGGATCAAATCCTCAACTAGCTGGATAGTCCCAAACAGGGTCGTTATAAGCTATACAGTATAAACTTGTTATAAGGTTTAGAATAGGATAGAGTATATTCAGCTTATTTCTAAGCCAAAATATATGCAGGCTTCTTATAACAGTACTTATACCATAGATGAATAATTTTTAATGGCAATAAAAATTTCATATTGTTATCATTATAAGAATGCATTATTATCCAAGACAGTCTCAAGTACTGATGTAAATGTTTGATATAATATTTAATTGTTAAAAAGTTAATTTTCATGAGGAAAATCTGTATAGTAAACCAAAGACACTTTCAGCTCTCGGATGACTTTTCTTTCATCGTCCTCCTCCGACATCATTTATTGAGGAACTTGCCTCAGCATTCATAACTCTGTACACACAAATAACAATCACAAATTAAACAAACTACATTAATAGTGGCAAACATCATATTACAAAAACAGTCATACATGATGTGTATAAATCGAAAAGAGAACTCACACACATGATGTGTATAAATCTAAAAGCTAACACATACATGATGTATATAAATCTAAAAGTGAACACACATAGTGGTGTGAATAAATTTAAAAGTGAACACACGAATATGATGTGTATAAATTTAAAGCGAACACACACACATGATTTGTATAAATTTAAAAGCGAACACACACATGATGTGTAAAATCTAAAGGTGAACACACACATATGACGTGTATAAATATAAAAGCAAACACACAAACATGATGCATATAAATCTAAAAGCAAACATACATACATGATATCTATGACGTGTATAAACTAATAAAACACACACATTATGCTTACCACATAGAGTAAGATTCCCACCCACACCCCCACCCCCACCCCCTCCCGAATACATTACATTTTCACTTGGTAACCTTTAATTATTCTCCCAATTGTAATAAAACTGTTTAGAAATATGTAACCTAAACAGAATTGTATTTATTTCGTAACAATTTTTCACCCCAAATAGGATAACACGCAAGTCTAAACTTTATCACTGAAAACACTTAATAAAATTTATGCTAGTATGAAAAGTGAAAAAGTATTTTAGTAGCAAGGCATTTTCGTGTACATATTAAGGAAGAAAGACATCTGGACAGTACAATACATGTTGTAAGAATAAATCTGTAAAATCCTATGTGATCAGGTATTGTAGACAGAGAGACACTGACCAAAAAAACACAAATAGTTACTATGACAGGTGAAAGCCTAAGGGTGGTACATGTTAAAGCACTTGGTGATAACCATGAGTCCTGAGGGTTAGCTACTTGGTTTTGTTTGATTTAAAAAAGATAACTCGATACTAATATTGCCTGCAGACAAAGGGAGAGCCACAGTCATACTGGACAAAGCTGAATACAATCAAAAGATTTTGTCCATTCTGTCTGATGACAAAACATACAAGAAGTTGAAGAGAGATCCGGCCTTAGCACTGGAGAGAAAAATGAATAGTTTACTTTTATCATTGAAGAGAGCTGGTTCCCTTCCAGAAGAATTGTATTATCGCTTGAGGAGTTCAGCCAAGACAACACCACTACAATATGGCTTACCAAAGATTCATAAGCCAAATACACCTTTGAGGCCGATTGTTTCTTTTATTAACTGTCCAACATACATTCTGTCAAAGCATCTTGTCACTATTCTCTCTCCGTTAGTAGGCAATTCGTCTACTCATGTAAAGAACTCATTTGACTTTGCCAAATTCATCTCGACACAATGTATTCCATCTGGAACAGTATTGGTATCTTTTGATGTGGTTTCACTCTTCACTACTATTCCTACAAACAAAGCCATTGATGTTGCCAGACAGCGTCTGAGTGTTGACAGTACATTGGAAGATCGCACAGCATTATCGGTATCAGAGGTCACACAACTCTTAGAATTTTGTTTGAATGCAACATACTTGTCAATGAATTTTTTAGACAGACGTTTGGTACTGCTATGGGGTTACCAGTGTCTGTAACTGTGGCTAACCTTGTAATGGAGGACATTGAGAACAAAGGCATTTCTACTTATCCCTCCCCACCACCATTTTGGAAGAGGTTTGTGGATGATATCATTACAGCCTTACCAAAAGTTTCAGTGCAACCATTTTTAAACCATATAAATTCTATAGAGGAGACCATCAACTTCACCATTGAGTTGGAATCCAATGGAGAACTCTCTTTTCTGGATACAATAGTGAATCATAATTCCAATGGAACATTATCCACAACCGTTTTTCGTAAGAAGACGCACACAGATAAATACTTGTCTTTTGCATCCCACCATCGCATAGCTCATAAAATAGCTGTCATCAAGACTCTTTTTTTTTGTCGAGCCAACTCCATCTGTGGCTCTGATCAGGACAGAAATGTAGAAAGGGCACATATCCGATCTGCTTTGAAGATGAACGGCTACCCTTCACGTGTCATCTCAAAAGCCATGCGAGTGAGACCAGCATCTAGTAGCAAGGTGATGATGAAACCCAAGGCAACATAGTAGTCTTACCTTACATAAAGAATGTGTCAGAATGCATAAAGAGAATTCTGTTACCATTGGATATCAGAACTTGCTTCAGAGGGTTAGCTATTTGGTTTTGTTTGTATGTTTCACTAGGCTACTATAAACTTGAGGCAACAATCCTTCTTCTCTGTTGATCTTGCTCCCTTCAGTTTTAATGTACCATGATTCCAAATAACAACGAGGGTATAACTGATGGCAGATGTCAATCACTTTACCACTCTTCCAATCAATAACATGACTCTCTTTCATTGCATGTTCTGCAACAGCTGAAAAATGATAAGGTGAAGTTAGAGCTTGCTTACTGGTATGTTCTTTTAATCTATGTGCTAATGTTCGTCCAGTTTTCCCAATATAAGAGATGTGACAAGTTCCACATGATACCTGGTATATCACTCCTGTTTATGACTCAACTGGAATGGGATCTTTTGGATGAACTAGAAGCTGCCTGAGGGTAGTGTGTGGCTTCAGGACTCATGGTTACCACCAAGTGCTTTAACATGTACCACCCTTAGGCTTTCACCTGTCATAGTAACTATTTATTTATTTTTGAATCATTACCACTGATGAAGGCTACAGTCAGTAGCTGAAATGTTTGGTGTTTTAACTTTTTGTGTTTTTTGGTCAGTGATTCTCTCTAAATATAATATATGTTGTAAGAATGTCAGTCACTATTTTGTTAGAGCTTAACTTTTAAAAGAATTAACTGACAAGCCTCCATTAAAGGCTTTGAAATAATTTTGATTGAAGTACATACTAGAAGTGGCCAACAAAATTTGCTAATTCCATCAGGGCAGAAGCAAAAATTGTAATTTCATAAACAAGCTCTCACACTCGTTTCGATTTAAGTGCTGGTAATTAGTGGAAGGGTAAACTGAATTGAAATTATACTATGAAGTATAAGTCATACATTTTTTATTTTTGAATTACTATAACTATTGATTGGCTCCATTATGAAATTTTGTGAATGCCAATGCACATACGCATTAGCCAGTCTGCAATATGTGAAAAGGCTCAGTGAAAAGGATTCCTGGGCATATTATAGAAGATCTTCGAACCTCGCCGAACATTGTCAAACATTAGTTACTTGAATATAATTGTTTACTTTTATTGTTTTTGTCAGTTTACACTTCATTCACTAAATGGAAGTGTCTCAGTCTGGTTGATAATGTGGTCTATGCCTTAATTATTTGGATCATTTATAATAATATCAAGAGTAGTCAAGAAGCAAACATTTGGCACAATGTGTAGAGCTCTACAAAACCTAGTCCTGATGGATTGAATGAAGCTACTTTATTGGGGTGGTTAAGATTACTGAGCAATAAAGAGTTCATTTTGATGACTTAATTATACTATTTAATTGAAAACGTCAGAGTTGAGAGATTCTGGAATCCCACCCTAAGTGACTTGCAAGCTGTACCTGTAGCATCAGATGATGACACTATATATATTATATAAGCTGTAAGTGCAGTTTAGGAATATTTAAACTAAATGTATACACTGCAATAAATTGAGCAATAAGAGTTCATTTTGATGAATTATATTATACTATTAAATTGAAAACGTCAAAGTTGAGAGATTCTGGAATCCCAACCTAATGACTTGCAAGCTGTACCTGTAGCATCAGAAGATGACATTGTCATAAGGGCATCAATTGTAAGCAGTTGTTGGGAATGCGAGACATTTGTCAATGATAAAAGGCATGCAACAGAATATTGCTGTTTCAGCTAAACATATATAAAGGAGAAAGAATTGTGAAAATAACGGCTACAAAAACTCATTTTTGTTTGTGCGAGTGTACATGCCCACCAAGTTGCAATAGACCTAACAAGACCATGTGGCAGTGTTTATCAAATCCTTAGTAAGTATTTCGTCAACTGTATTATTAAGATAAAAACCATATTATGTAACTAATAATTTGCATCCAATGAAGTATTAGCTTACTGTAAGAAAAGAGATGCTAAAAATTGACACCAAGAAATAGTACATACAAGCAACACAACAATACAACGGGGAAGGGGGAGGGGGGGAGGGGGGAAGGGGGATTATGCAAGATTGATTATAACAACAGAAGTTTTTTTTTCAACAGCAGCTAGCTAGAAATTCTTTGGTCAAAGAAATTTAACTCAAGTGTTCAGCAAGATATTTGTGAACTTGTACTATAATTTATTGTGTGTTTTTTTTTCATACTTGATTTTGAGTATACTAAAAATGTTCTTTCAGTGGTAACAATTATAAATACCACTCTGCTGCCATCAAATAAAACTTGTGCTACACAATTGTAAACAAAGTATCAGATGGTTGGCCTAAAAGTGGAAGGAATTAACACTCCCTTTTAAAGTGAGAAACGCTTGAGTCTCCTCAGTGTTGATATATATATATATATATGTAAACTGTAAGTGCAATTTAGGAATATTTAAACTAAGTGTATACATTGCAATAATGCTGAAAGGTGACTAGATAAACTTCTTAAAGAAAGTGTGGTAGGACAATTAGTGTAGTGTCTAGTTTGGCAGTGGTATATTATATATAATATAATATAATATAATTATATATAATATATATATATATATATGTGTGTGTGTATGTGTGTGTGAGTGTAGCTACTTCCTAGAGTTTGTTTATTCCTAATCAATAAGTTAAAAGATAAACTTATTTAACAGTTCAACTCAGCTTTTACCTCACAGATCAATAATTACTAATGTAGAAAACACACAATCGTTTGGGTATTCGACTATTTTTAGAAGCCCAACCCTAAGTAAATGTTCAATCAAATATTTTGGTTAGCTAAATATTTAGATAATTATATAAACTTTGTATGAGTTCAGACGTTGCAAATATTTGTAGGAGAATTCAAAAACATCCAAGTGTGGCAGAAGTGATCAGTAAAACAAACAAATGGACTGCCAAATACAGAACACAAATATTCACACTCAATAAACAGTTAAGTCAAAATTGAAAGTTGACAAGACCAGAACTATAATAACAAGAGAGTAACAGCTATATACTCAGTGCTACACATATTGTGCATGATTTATATGTCAAACAGTAACTAGAATAAACATAGTGAAGTTCAGATTTGATGCTTCTATCAGCATGGAGCTTATTTAATTACATAAACCAGTAGCTATCAGCCCATAGAGCAGACAACAAAGTTATTTTCAAGAGTAAATCTATTACCATTTTAAACTTGAGACTAAATTGCATTCCTCTGCTATGTCATGCTGTACTCACATGAGCAAATAATTTCTTGCAGCCCATGCTAGTTTTGCAATTTATTACAGAAGTCCTGGAATTGGACAGTAATTACTACAAGTATATACACATCACAAAAGTCATCCTAATTAGAATCACACTGAATACAAATAGATTTATCCCATTATACATAATATTTTATAATTCAGTCATAGAATTAGAAAGATTTATCTGATTATAGAGTAATAATACTCCTTTTTTATAATAGCCTGTGGCAGGTTAACTATTAATTTCATATTTGACTATTACTATCGTAACCAGTGGTAAGTGAAGTTCCTGACTTTATGTCAGTCGTTCTTTCATGCGCAATTGTCAGGGATGAAGAATCATGAGGGACCACTACTCTGTGCTATCAGAGATGGTAGGTCTCCAAGTAGATATCCGCTGCCCCTCTGTTCCATAATAGTTGCCCACCAGGCATCCTGTTCAGTTCATCAATTCTAACTGTATGAGTAAACACTTCAAAATGGTGATAAATGTATTTCATCATACATATTTTCTTCAGTCTTCCTTTACTGACACACAAACAGTGATTTAATATTTTTCATACAAATAGACTAGTAAAAGGAAACACGAATAGCTATTGCTTTTAACAACAAGGGTGATGAACAAAATAGTTACAAGAAAGTTAACTACCAAAACTTGATTGCAAATGTTTAAAATTATAGGTGAAACAATTCAGTTCAAATTTCTATTACAATAAAGTATTATGATAGTTATTTATAAGATATTAGAACTGCTACTTGGTAAACTGTACAGTTAATGGTTAATAAAATATGCAAACATAATATTCTAAAACTGTAAAAGTCAATCTCATTAGTGATTTGCAGTGAAATCTACACCACATAAGAGTAGTCAACATCTTTTGAAGACGACTTTAAATCATCAATGCTTTCCTCAGCATTAATATAAACATAACATTCCTCATATGTATTCTCTGCCACTGATGCATATGCTGCATTAGTTTCAGTAAAAATAGAGTCATGACAAGCATAACCACCAGATACTGTTTCTCCACTCTTTTCTTGAAAAGTTGAATATGCTTCATTATCAGTAGTCAAAATATTGACAGTATTTGGATCTGCAATCAAATCATGTCATAAACAAAATTGATTCTGAACATTATCATGATAATGCTCCATAAATTACTATACAGTGCACAATAGCAATGGCAAGCTAACTAACCATGACTTCATAACTACAGCTACGTATGGCGTATTTTAACATTTAGACTTTATACTAAATTCTTTGAAATTATTTTACTTTGACCTACAAACGTAAAACAGTTATTTTCACACATACCTTTTGTTAGTGCTGTCTCTAATTGATGAGAAAGACCTTGACCATTATCAATTGCTCGTCGATGTTTTTTCTTTATGTAAATTATTACTATGATTACACCAATTACAATAATCATCCCCATTAGTATTATAATAGACACAAGTACTCCTATCCCAATAAAGACGCTTCTTTGTGAGGTAAAAACTAATTCTATTGTCACAACTGGAGTTGTACCATTGTGGACAGATGCTGAGGTAGTCTCTGGTGTGATCCTGTCACGTATTGTGGTAGATGCAGCCTTTGATACTGTATTGGTAGGTGAAGCTTCTGATTTTAAATCTGTTGTACTCTCTTGGGTTGTGGTAAGCAGTAAAGTTGCTGGATCTGTTGTATGTTCAGTGGTGGAATCAGAAAACGGAGCTGCAATAACCACATGAAATAGATAATCAACTAGAATATGTGTGTGTGCTAAAGTAAGCAATAAAATCCACAGAAATATGATAACTACATACTCAATACCACAACTTATATCTTTGAAGTTGTACAACTTCATGAAGTCAGACAATCATATTGCATTGAGTTAAGTAGGAACACATATGAACATGGATAAGACAATTACATGCATTGTAATGAGCATGATTTATATCCAATTGTTATGTTAACATTAGCAGTATTATGTGGATATAGTTGTTTTTCTGTTGTACTCAGTGTAAATGTATCCATCATGCTATTATTACAATGGCTATAGTTTTCTTGTTTTTGTCATTTATTGTGTACGCCCACACCACTTGTATTACTCAATATACTACCGAGTGTTTATATTTGACTATTCATGGAATGCATAAATCCTAGCTATTACAAAGAATAACAAAAGCTATCCTGATAATAAAAACATTGATTGTCACTGCTAGTGTACACTATCAGTTTTTGATGTCATACTTGCTATGTCTCAGTACATAAACTGCTTAGATTTATTGAAGCCATTCCAATTTATAGCACTGCAAAATTATCTAGGATATGAATGTTTAAATCCGAAATGTTGCATTGAGTTTAGCAAGTGCATAAACGTAGTAACATGTCTATCTCTTTTAAGCTGACAAATTGAGCCATTTATAAAATTGGATAAATTGAAATGGATTATTTTCAATTGCTTACTTATATGAAACCACATGAGATGCAAGGGTAGAGTTATTGCTCTAGTAAGAGTCAACATACTATTGGCTGTAGGTCGGCCAAGTGAAAGTTTATATAATGTTGTTTCAAATCTTGAGTATAAAGAACGAAATGGTGCAGCTAAATTTGGTGTCTCTACATTTACCATTTCAATGAGAAACTTTGATATAAACTGATCTTGTTCAGGTAAAGTTATTGTGTCACAACATTTAGATGAGTCAGATGAGTCACATTGTTCTGAAGAAGGGTGAAAACTAATTGGAATAGACTTAGTTACTCGAATACTATTGCTGTCTTGTGGTGTTAATATTAGCAAATCAAATACATTCCTGTCACTCCCAGTTGTTATAAAACAGCGGAACTTTACAGCAGTCACAGTCCCACTATACAATTCAAAGTACTTGCATCTACATCATAGATATAAGTAACACCTACAACAGATTGTTCCCATGTATATGTGAGTCTACAGTGCTCACTCCTTAAACAATATTGAACTAAAACTTGAAATTATTGTATAGTAAACATAATTAAATTAAATGAGTGGCCTTAACTTGCCCATCTCAGTGATAATTTACTGTAGTACAGATAGTACTCCAAGGTTAAGTTTTAGGGACAGTTAAACTCTTTCCTTTCTTTTTTGTTGATCTTATTTCAATGAGCAAGTACGAACACTATTGACATAATAGAACAGTAATTTAAATTTGCTCAATCAGTCAATTACGCCTGTATATCTGTAGCTAGTAACATTTCCAACTCTTTCTACTTAATTAGCCATTGGTAAAGTTTGTAAGACTAATATTATACTGATTTTATTGTCATTTTATTCAACTACTTACTTATATGAAACCACATGAGACGCAAGGGTCGAGTTGTTGCACTACTAACATTCAACATACTATTGGCTGTAGGTCGGCCAACTGAAAGTTGATATGATGGTGTTTCAAATCTTGAGTATAAATTAGTAAACGGTGCAGCTAAATTTGTAGTCTCTACATTTACCATTCCAATGAGAAAATTTGATGTAGAAATATTAAACTGATCTTGTTCAGTTAAAGTTATTACACCACAACATTTAGATGAGTCAGATGAGTCACATTGATCTGAAGAAGGGTGAAAACTAATTGAAATAGACTTAGTTACTCGAATACTGTTGCTGTCTTGGCATGTAAACGTTAGCAAATCAAATACATTCCTGTGGTTCTTAGTAGAATTAGTTCTAAAATAGCAGAACTCAACAGCAGTCACAGTCCCACTACAATTCAATGTACTTTCATCTACATCATAGATATAGGTAGTACCTGGAACAGATGGTTGCCATGTATATCCCAATACTGAAGCTGTCCCTCCAAAGTCTGGAAGATAGTATTTGTTGTTATCTGTATCCAAAGGTGAGCATCTCCATTCATAAGATGATGACACTGTAAAACATTTATGTAAAAGTATAGATGTATTCTCAAAGAATTATTGACCAAGTCAATGTAGTCAATTTAAATGTACAATATTATTTCAATGCATGTCACCTCTTTGCCTCATAAATTTTATAACACTATTAAATCTAGGCTCAATGATGAAACTTGTACTGCGATATCATAGATCCAGTTATATGTCATACAAACTCTATATTTATTTGCGGTATTTGGTAATGGTGAACTTTTGCAACAGTTAAATTCTTCAGCCAACCCAGTTAAATGTTGTGTCTAATCAATTATATTAACCCTCAACGCGCATATTACAATATAAAAGAACAAGCAATTATTTAGCTTAATGGGGCATCAATACAGCTCGAGCAATGAAAATGGTACTACATGGAAATGCTGTCTTCATAAGAGAAGGTAAACCAGTCAGAAACACTCACCGGTATACATTTTCAGCGCAAAACTTCAGTTCTTTCAACTCTGTTAACTTCCTGAGCATAAAGCAAACTAACCACTAGCTGTAGTAAATAATTTTCTCACGTGATTATGACATAATGCTAGGGGGTGCGTAACCCATATAGGCTGAAAGCTTCCCATTTTATCAACAATTAGCCCGAAATAAAAAAAAAAGCACAATAAAAGGTCCTAAGTCTTCGTTCTGTGTAAGTTCATACCTACAGTTAATTGTCAGTAATCTCCAAAATCAGAGTGTGATAGACAGACAGACAGACCGACAGGACAGCTACCTTAACCCTCTGGGCAGGTAGGTAGTGTTTAATAGCATTGAGTGTTCACACCTCTGGTTTTTATCTTGTAAACTACCACAGTATCTCTTGTATTTGATATATTTAATATTCAAGATGTTTTAATTTACAATATCAGCAATAATAAAATGTGCTAGTCAATATAAGTATTTGAGTGAAAGAAGAGACTGAGGTACTTTCAGGGGCATCATGATAAAAAATTGGGGCTATTTTTTATTATGAGATAGGATACACATATTTCATTTCTGTACTTTGACTCTACCATTTTGTGTTCGCTTGGCTTTCAATCTCACCTCATACTCCACTAAACAGAATCATTTGGTTTATTGATATTCATCTATATTGGAAAATTTATTTCTTATACCTTTTCGTGAGGTTGTTTCTGACATGATCTGACCTACCTGAGACCATTTTCCATTCAAATTTGTGGCAGTGATAAGTTATCTTGGTTATTGCTCTACTTGTCATACCAAACACCCCACTTAACAGTAATTATTCTTACTAAAATCCATCCACCAGTCAAGTCACTAAGGAAAATATTTATAGTTCACAAGTAAGTGTGTGTGAAAGTTGAATCACCCTGATGCTTAGTTAAGAGTAACACTGAAACAATTACCTTCCATTTTTATTTTTTTACAGCTTTAGACTCCCATGAGTTTCGTGTAGCAAGCATATGGTACAAATGTGCTATAATTCTGTATAAATTTTCAAGTCACAAAATGTCACAGGCAGTTGTTACTTATTGGTATTCTATAAGTCATTCCAAATATATTGGTCATTTATTAGTAAGTGAGTGTGAGTGTTTTTTTTGTCAGGAGCTACTGTCCCATCTAGATGGTTAGAAAAGCTTATTTTAAGCTACTATTACTCGGGAAAAATTGAAGCAAGAATGTAATTCCATACTTCACAGTTTCTTACTCAGCCATTTTTTACTTCGCTTGTGCATCAAGCAAGAGTTCCTGGTTTTGACTCCCAGTGGAGAAAAAAAAATTTAATTCTGAACTGTTAAAAAAAATAACCTGTGAAAGAGAGGGAATACATTGATGAGTAAAAAAGATTGAGAAAGAAATTGTGAAGTGATAAATTCGCAGAGTAAAAAAATTCCACCAATAAATAGAATTAAAAAAAAAAGAAATTTTCCATTGGTCTGTTGAGAGCGAGACTGTAACATGGCAGTGCCCCTTTAACTTCTAAATTATGGAGGTTTGACTTCTACCACAATGACCAGTAATTTCAACAGTTAAAAGAAACCCAAAAAAATTTTCCTTAGCAACCAAAATTCACTTAGCATGTGGGCAGTATCACAGCACCCTCAAAAGTATAAATATATAGATTGTTTGCCAGTTTGATGTCATAGCTCAGTTACAGAGTGCTTATGCGTTAAGTAAGCGGTCTTGGTTTCGATTCCACGTGGCAACCAAATATTTTAATTCTGTATTGTTAAAAAAAGCCTGTGAAAGAGAGAGACCATATCTAATTCCATTCTGTGTAAACTAAAATTAAGTGTCAATAGCTACACACTTGTAGTACTTCTAGGAAAAAATAGTCTGATTAATCCTGCAGCTCCATCCTACTTCAAAGGAATATCACCTCGCCCCAACCCATGGTCCCATTTCTGCTGCAGGCTCGGTGACATATTATTCTACTTACCCAATTTCCATAGCTACCTCCTAGTACCCCACATCTATTAATACCCCCTATATACTTCCGCAGCATTTCTGCTGAGTGGTTTGGCCAAGGTGGCCGCCGGAAGCCCCACCCCCAGGCCAACTGTGCTGGCTCGGAGCAATTATACATGGGGAAGGGCAGATGCCCCATTTAATCCCAGCGACACACTGTATCACAGCAGACAGCACAAGGTTGCACGCTGGAGTGTGAAAAAACAAACAAAAAAAAAACAAAAAAAACAAAAACAAAAAAAAACAAGTACCAGACAGAGCGCTTCTCTCCCATAGTCCTATACTCAGTAAGGTGTGGGTAGGTGGGCATTTTGCGGTTAGAATTTTTGCCACACCCTTCACTTTTTCACTGAGGGTAGACTGACCACACCAGGCAAGTCAACCTGCTTTTCTTCCGCTTGACCTCACGTGAAGTCATGCCCCATGCACCTATACCGACCCACACAAATGACCCCCGACCCAAATCGTAGGAGTTCTTGCCTAGCATTAACCCCACTTAATAACTTGCAGTTAAATGGCCAATAATACCTCCCTAAATCTAGGTGAATAGAAGTTAAAACATTGAGTTTAGGCAAACATGTTAAACTTCAGGCAAACTAAATAAATGTATTGTTACAGATCTTGCAATGGTAAAAATCAACTGTATCGGATTTAAACAGGTTTTACCTCATTTCAATTACTTGTGCAATGTCTCACTCACCCTTTGTGCTGAAAATACTCCACTAGTTTAGTCTTCAAAGGCACATTTACTTAAGTAATAACCACAGTATTGTGAGCCAGGATCACAAAAAAAAACACTCTCCACCACATTGGCTATGTTGTGTACAAATAGCTTTTGTCAATAATGTGTCGCTCATAACCAGTATAATAGCTAAAAGAAAGAAGACTTTACTTATGTCTAGCTGATCTTAAATTAAATTAGCTACTTACCCAATATTGGAGACATGATTAGTAGAAATATGAAAGTAGAGATACACAGAAGCATCTTGAAGTACCCAACCTACCAAATGGACTCTTCCCAACAGCGGAGATAGGGCGAAAACGTTAAATAACGGCGTAGTTACAGGGGTTTTTTTGTTGATATGCAGCGGTGACAGCATATGCGGGGAGGACAAGCCGAGGACGTTACGATGGGGGAATGGAACAGGACGCTAGGGTCTCACAGCTAATTAGAGACAATACGACTACTTCAGGAAATTAACCCGCAGTGCACGGTATCTTCCACTGCTAATTAGTGCGCATTGTAGTTGCTAGGGCAGTTAAGAATATTGCTGGATCGCCGGATATGAGCAACGAAGTGGTTAAAATCACTTGACGAGTCAGTATGTGAAGAATTTCGTTATAAGCTAACAGGGACCAGCTAAGTGGAGAGAGATTGAAGAAATAATTGTGCATTACCAATAGTATTGTGTTTAATTTTGCCCTGAATAGCTGTTCCCAAGAAGTTAAGGGAATCTTCTGAGATGTTGGGAAGACAAGGGAATCGCAAGCATTTTGAATTACCAAGTAACTATCTTTGCCATTAATTAAAGTACGATACATACACAGGGCTAGCGCTTTTGTATCACCATTTATTTGTTTACGTATTAGCTATATCGCTGTTAAAAAAAATGTTTATTGTTCACTTATTAGTCAGACTATTTTACATTATAATGTTACTGACAGTAAATAATATGTTATCTATTTAAATTTTGCCGCTAATACTTGGAAAAGTTAACAGTTCCAGCTGCAAAAGAAAAAAAAAAGTGTTCATCAAGCTAGGAAGTACAATTTGAAGATAAAAATTATAATGTGCAGGTGGTCATCTTTGTCCTTGTTGAGTCAATATTAAAAAATACTCTATATTGAATTGTTTCAATGTCCTAAAATGAAATATAAGATTATGTAGTCTATTTAAAGCTTGCTACTAATAAGACATTATATACCAACTAGTGAAGCAGACAAGCAATTTTGTTTTGGTTTAGAGATTCCAGATATTTATAGTTACTAAAAAAATAAACCTTAAAGGCTGGTATTAGTTGTAACTAAGCAAATGAAATGCAAAATAAAGAACAAATATTCATAACATGGAGCAGTCAATACTGAAAGCTTCACAAGATCAAAGACAAGATAAATAACAGCAATTATTCAGTGACAGTATTTGCTTATTATTGTCAAACTGGAATGAGAATGAGTAAAATGGAGTCCCGATGTATATGATTCAATCCCTGCATAGGCATAACCTTCTACTCAAAGGGCAACAAAAATATTTGCTGGAGCTATATACAAGCTATCTGAAAGGATATTACAATTCATTCAGATTTTTTTCTATCCACTTACTAAATTAGAAGTTTTAAATCTGAATTTTTTTAATGGCTAATCAATTTTTTTCTACGGAATCTATTGCCGCTCATCAGCCCTTATCTAGTATAACTAACTCATTTCAACATGGAGAATAACTATACCCAGCCAACTCTTTTTTTTTTTAACTAGTACATGCATTAATAATGCATTTTGTAAATACAGTAGCAGCTCCATGGGGGGTAAGATGAAAGGAATAAAAATGGGCCAAGGCTGCCCTTGTTCTCCTCTCAACCATATGTAATTCAACAAATAGAATAGCAACATCCTAATTGTGCTACTTGTACTGGTTTAAATCATCTAATACAGAAAAGGGGGAGGGGGAGGTAGGGGGTGGATGTAAGGTGTATATGTTGGATCTAATTCACTGATGCATTAGTTAAATACTTCAATATCAGTTTTTTTTCTTGTCTTCATACCTGCGTAAATTATTTGCAATGAAATACACAAAAAATTATGTAGGAAATTTTTTATAAAATTTAATGAAAGTCAAAATATGTGAAGAAAGTTTCTCGTTGAAAATGTTACTGGTGAATGTTTCTGACCTGTTTAGTCTTTAATGAACAGCATTCCTATGTATCATTTCTCGAGCTATAGTGATGCCTGATTAAAATAGCTAATAGATTGCTTGTCCTTTTGATCTTAGATTATATTGTAATAGCTAGGTAATGTTTAATACTGCTGAGGGTTTGCACCTTTGGTGCTTCATATTGCATAGTGCTGGTCACTAAGACGTTCTAGGAATGCATTTAAGTAATAGTTACTATAATACAAAACACACACACACACACACACATACCACGCTGTCTAGCTAATGAACCACCCTACACAGTATTGTAGTTGTATTATATAATTTTTACAAGTTGTCTGCCATTAATGGTCTTGCACAGTAAGCGGAAATAAGATACTCATTGAATTATGAGATCAATTTCCAGGAAAATGTACCACTACTAGCTACTCTCAATTAATGAAGTTTGCTTTTTCTAAGAACAATATAATGCTCAAATACACTGGATGCTTTAGTATTCAGTGCATCCTTTGTGCATTTGTGCATGACAAATTAAACACTCAATTAGTGGTCGTAAATCCATGACCTTGAGGTTGGTACGGGATCGAAGGACAAGAGCCCACCATAAGCTACACCCAGCTTCAACAAGTCCACGCCCCGCGGCTAGTGTGTGGCGAGCAACCGGATATGCCGGCATGGTAGGACTTAACCACAGCAACAAGCCACTAGCAGTTAACTCGGTCTGCATTCACTGAGCTTGACTTATGATAGACTAATTTTCCCAAGACAACTTACAGTGCATATATATGGGATAACGACATGGTACAGTTTGTGGTGGTTCTGGATGGATCATGAATATGATTAGATGTTAATGAGTTGGTGTAACACATGTTAGTTTATTGTTTGCTAAAGAATTCTCCTTGTTCAGGTAGCTAGA
>WLWD01004264.1_pt1 | contig 42662 bp, 18 predicted proteins | sample 6712731 | NCBI WGS metagenome assembly WLWD01 (sample SAMN12718690, study PRJNA576275) | sponge metagenome | isolation source: marine sponge | host: Mycale hentscheli | place: New Zealand: South Island, Marlborough, Capsize Point | collected 2014-11-01 | reverse complement strand
CTTGCGTACGTCCAAACATATAAACAAATATCCCCGATTTTCAATTGAGTTACCCCTGATAGTGTCTCGCTCGCTTCGCTCGCTCACCAATAATACCTCTGCTATCTGGAAAGATTGGAGAATGAGATCAGTTTACTAAGCCTACCTATCGTGTGCTGGAAATACAAAGCTAGCAAAGTGATGATAATTTTTTTACAGCTCAATAACTTATATACTTGAAGTAATATTCTGTTCCAGTATTATGGGCTATCATTGATCATGTGTACTTGTTGTTTTTTGTTGTTTTTTTGTTTTGTTTTGTTTTGCAGTTAACAATGTTGGAATGTACTACGACTATCCTGACTTGCTGTGCAACGTTCCTGCTGAAGTGAGTTAAAGAATTTGTTTTGCCCTGAAGCAGTGAGCCATAAAGCTTGAATAATAGTTGAAAATCTATAATAATAATAGATTAGATTAGTACCAACAGGGGCGGATCCAGTGCTAATGACAGGGAGGGGTCCAAAATATTTGGATCAAAACTTACAAAATGTATTAAAATATTAATGAATGGTTGATTATAAATGATTTGAAAATTAATTTTAAATTAAAAGTTAATAAGGTGTATGTTTAATTAGCTGCTGCAGTTGTTTCTTTTTTTTTTAAGTTTACTGTGGAGGGAGGCTACTATTTAAGTGCAGAATATACTTAACCAACTTTTGTTGGAAAGTATTTGCCAGCAGTATTGAATAGAAACTGATCATATGTCACCACTGACACCTCATCTAGATGATCATCCTCTGGAAATACATATTTAATCAACTTTGAGAGACTATTAATTGTTAACTTCTATCCTTATCTAATAGTAGAGCTGCTGCATGTATTGATTAATCAATTATCACAGCTGCCACTATACATTATATACATACTAGCAAATATCCCCCCAGCCACTGGCACTTACTGTTGTGTTGCAAAGTAAGAATGCAGTAGTACAAGTTATCTCACTCAGTTATCATTCTTTACCATTGGTTAAGGTTACATAAGTTTCCCTCTCCTTCTCTTTTTTTTTCTAAACTATCTGAGCTTTTCTTATACTCCACCTCTCCTTTCTTCAACTCTTCTTCTTGAGTCATGAAGTCCCCTTTTGTCTATCTCTCCTGCTTCTAAATTTCTGTCGTACTTTGAGAAACTTTTGTCTTCTATTTTGTACTTTTGCCTTCCTTTTGGAAATGAACCCCCATCGATTCCACCTGCTTTTTAGCTATACAATTATCCGCTCGTCTTTTTGCCTTCCTTACCTCGCTGATTCCAACCGCTTTTTAGTTACAATTAATCGCCTTTTACCCTCTCTTTCGTACTTTCGCCTTCCTTTTTGAAACCTGTGCCGCCTTCCTTCGTCTGAAAGTGATGACACTTTACCTACCAAGAGTTGACGATGCTTACCAAACCGTACAAAGCTCATGAATTATTCATGAATACACACACCGTTGTTCATCGTCGTCATCGTTACTGACACACAAGCGTATTATTATATAGATATAATACCGTAGACTCTGGTTATAATGCCCTGGCTTATAACTCCAAACAGTACTAAAACCTGGAAGAAAACAGGCACTTAACAAGAAAACGACACTTAACAAAAAGGGCCAACCCGTGTCTGCAGTAGTTACATTAGGGTAATGGAATCTGGCTGTGTTTGAGAATCTGAGGCCTCAAGTTGTGACCCCCGAACATAGCGAGAATATCGTTTGAGATCAATTTTTGAATTGATTTTATGATATCTGAATCTAACTGTTTTGGAAAGTAATGCCAAAACCTTACGAATAAAGAAGTTTGTGACGGTAAACCCTAAAGAGGAGTACATGCAGCCAATTCACTGGATTTTTAAACACCACAGGGCATTCATCTACTTGGAATAGATTGACAAAACGGACCAATCAGATTGCTCACATGTTACTATCTATGCTTTGAATACGTGCATTTAGTCAAGCTTATTGATAATGGCCATTATGTGGGCGTGGCAGCTGATCTAGCATATATGATATTATTTATACGTATTCAAATAACATTTTTTTAAATTTATGTATTTTTGTTTGTTACAGAATTTGTATAAGTTGGTTCAAGTCAATTGTCAGCCAGTTGTGCAGGTATGTATGTTGTGATATCATGTAACACTTGCTCAGTGAGTGGTAGTACAGGATTTAATAGGATTAGGATAATAGCATTGGATAACGTGATAATAGCATTGGATAACGTGATAGAAACTATTCAAGGCTTAGCCAAGTGCTATTTCAATTGCTTTAGGAGTGCTACATACGGTGCATGGTAAGGATTATTAGTAACCCCATTCAAGGGGAAAATAAGTACAGTGGACATTAAATAGTGTACCTGTTCAGGATCCTGAACAAACAGAGAACTGCTAACTCACCTCCAATCAACCGCACACACAAATGTAATACCGTATCTGATTCCACATAATGTTATTCATTTTCCCAAACCCACTAGTATATTACATAGTGTGTGTCATATAAAGGCTGTAACTATTACTTAGAATTATTGCTTTATGAACCTTACTTGATATTGCATCAAGAGTACGCGCTTTTGCGAGCTACAGCAAGACTGCAAGCTAACGCCAGCGGTTGCGCTCTAACTTACTGTACTGCATCAAAGGGAAGTAAAGCCGGACCAACCAGCCACTGTTGTTGCCACAAGACTGTGGCCTCAAACAGTACCGGTTCATTCTAAACTACTGATTATAATGTGATTCAACCGTAAGTGTAGTTAGCCCATTTTTTGTGTTGAACTATTTCAATTCTGTTACTGTTTATAACAACAAACTTTCAATGTTTTGAATAATTTGATTTTTTGGTATATATTTTTTACCATTAGAAAGCTCTTGAATGGTACTTTTTAGTACACATGTGGAGTCTAGCTCTCTCTCTCTCTCACAAACACAACACATACACACTATTCCATTCCAATGTTGAAATGAAATCATTAATTGGATCCAAATATTGGGATTTGGTGTGATTGCACAGTAGACACGATAAGTCCAATTGAGTAAATGTTGCCTAAATTCAACTACAAAAATTTAAACAGTAACATACAGGGCATTGCAAGCAGATAAATCCTGGTAACTAATACTGTATTTGTTGGCTTTGTGGCATTAAATTAGATATAAACATTCGTCTCTCTCGACCTGCATCTCCATTGCTTGTGGTCGCATGGTGCAATGTGCACATGCGCCTATACTTGGACCTTTACCTGCATGTCTAGCTAGGCGGGCCATCCTCAACTCTTCCGTTAACTCCGTTTTTGCCATTGAACTCCATTTTATTGGCTTGGTGGCATTAAATTAGATATGAAAATTCACAATACGTTTCGGCTCGTAAGCCTTCTATAGTTGTGAGGTATGACCGTTTAAAATAAAACAAACAATTCATTTGTCAACTAGAAAATCCGAAACGTATTGTGATTTTTTATATCTAATTTAATGCTACTAAGCTAATTAATATTAATTAGCTGCCAGGAAGTTATTAAAAGTAGCAATGAAATCTACGGCATTAAGCAAATTCATGCGGAAAAGATAACAGTATAAATAGTACCAGTAGGTTGTAGATTTTAATTCATTACACACAGAGTCATGAAGCGATAATTGTTTGGATCGTGGATGGCAGATGGAATGTAACTAAGATCTTGTCATGCATGTTGCAGTACTACACAGACACACGCTTACCTCCTCGTTGAGTGACGATTCTTTCCCTTACTTTTATTTCTGATGAAGCCCAGCATGGTTGATTGTGGATTAGGATATGTAGTATTTATCACAACCACATCCGTGCATGATTGGGTGCACTTACTGACTTTGAAAATTGGATTGATTCCTATTGACGACTCTTACCTTTACTTGAGCATACCTGAACCTCTCTAGCAATGGAGGACACCCAACAACATATGACTTAATAAACAGCTTGTATTATGTATATTAACGCACACATTGGCTATGCTACAACCGTTCTGTAGGAATGGTATGGCCATACTACATTAGCACAGTTCATTAAAAATGGGCTAACAACAGTGACAGTTCATCCGTTCTACAAACGACACTTTTTTACGTGTACAGTGTAGCAATATGTAACATAATTAATAGTATATGACTTGACAGGCATACAGCTGTTTTCGTCAAGTTAAACTAAAGAAAGAAGACAGCAGTAGCGGCCTAAATGTTTTATATCATTATATGTTAAAAAAAGAGGTACATAATCATGACTTGTAGTATTCCTATATGCTATTTGAGAACATTGTATTAGTTAGGTAATAATTGTTATCATTATTTTTGTTATTATTAATAGCAAATAGCATCTTCCATTATTTACTACAACACAGGAGTACCATATTTAATATAATTTATATATTATGTTGATTTTCAGATGACTCATGTTATTTTGCCTGGGATGGTGAGTCGTGGCGGAGGCATTGTTGTGAATGTATCTTCAGTTGCAGGATTGGAGAGTAATGCTGAAAACACAGTCTACTGTGCAAGCAAGGTGTGAAATACAAAATTATAATTGATCACTATTATTAGCAAATTTTTTCTCGTTCTAGCAGCAAATATTATGTTTAAAAATTGCTATTTATTATGCTTATTTCAGCTGAGAATGACTGAATCATTGATCACTATTATTAAATTTTAATCTGGTTTTATTTTCTTACTTCATCAGGTGTTTGTGGATTACTTCTCAGAAGGTCTTCGCAAAGAATACAAACGCAATGGAATTATAGTGCAGGTACGTCTGTAGGTTCAAAAGCATCATCAAACTAACCACTATTTAGTTGGTATGATGAAGTATGTAGTTATGTTTTGTAATGCCTTAAGCAACTTAACTGATATCAAAATTATGTGTCAATATCACCAAAAATAATTACAGTAATAAGTAAAAATAAATTATGTTATACTTTGATAATTAGATTGAACAATTATTTCACCCCTTCTGAAATATTCAATTAAATGTTATAACCACAATATTGTGAACCTACAGCACGGGTACAAATATAGCTGTGCAATGTAAATGGTAAATGTAAATACTGTCTTCATAACCGAAACGTGCAAGAGACACTCACCAACTGTTTTCAATGCGAAACTCCGCTAACTTCTCACATTAAAGCAAAGTAGTTAATAGCTCCTATGATTACGACATGACATAAGGGAGTGTTGCCCACAAAAACTATACATTCGCGGAGCTGATAGTTTCACATTTTCTCAAAAAATAAGCCCGAACTTAAAAAGTAACAAAATACATAAAAAGGTCTTCAATTGTCATTCAGAGTAAGTTCATACCTATGTTAATCAACGGCTAATTGTCAGTATACTTCAAAATTGACAGACAGACAGACAGACAGACACTATGAAACTGAGAGAACCCAATCTGGATGCTGATGAACGAGAAAGTGCAAGAAAAGTTGTTGTTTTTTATAAGGCTCGTGTTGTGCCTAATAAACTAATTTAGGTCATTTAAGGAAGAATGTTTCTTAGAGTACTTCTATATTGTGAATCCATATTCCACTGTATACTTCAATACTCTATTTAAATGGCGTATGTGTTCAATATAGCTTCTTGTTGCATTCCTTCATAATAATTGTATCCAGAGCATGGTTTCACAGAGGGGGGGGGGGGGACGCCGTGGAATTTTCCCTCCCCAGCAAAAGTTTTCCCCCTCCAGAAAAATCTTTTCCCCCTCCAGAGAGAAAAATATTCCCCCTCTAGAGGAAGTATCCCTCCTCCCTCCCACACACCAAAACTAGATTCCCCTACCCCACTGCCACTCCATCAACAATTTTGTTTTTGAGGGTCAAGTATGATATTTGCCTATTCTCTCAACATTCAGTCCCTACTGAAAGTACGAGAGTGATGTTTATATGTGTAAACGTTTCTAATTATCCCCCTCCAACAAAAAATCCTGTATGAAAGTATGGGGACGTTTTTAAAAGAATATTATACTAAAGGTTAATTTCATCGCATGTTTGTACAAATTAGTACACTAAATTGGCTAAATAACCTAAGGTTCGATGAGCTGTTAATTGATTGTAATTAGAGTGTAGCACACATGCAGCCAGCACGAAGGATGTGTGCAAAAAAGTGCGTAGGATACTAGCACCATCTTTAAAATGGTGCGGTCATGTGACTACTACCACAATAAAAACTAGCATGGCTATTCAGCCACAAAGAGAAGTTCCAAATAAAATATGTTCCAAAATTTCGGTGGTGAGAATTGGTGTCCTATGCTGTATCGTAATTATTGAGGTAACACTATAAATAAAATTGCACCATTTGCCTTAGGCATATATGCTAAGTACAACTTACTTCATCCACTAATTCACTAATAATTTATCTGCAGCTAATTAAATTATTGTATTTTTTGCAGAATCTGGCTCCTGGAATGGTTTCGACTAATCTGAACAGTAATCCTCCAACCAATGCGGCTGTTGTGACAGCTCCTTTTTATGCCAAAGCAGCTGTTGCTACCATTGGAGTGCAAGATTACTCTCATGGCTGTCTGTCACACGCCTTACAGGCAAGGATAATGACATGTGACAGTTTTATTTTATCAAAGTTTACAGAATTAAAAGATAGAATAAAACTAGTGATACACTTCAGCAAAAATGGAAGGGATTAACCCTCAGTGCGCATGCGCGAGAGGGTTACAGTACTCAGTTTGTCTGTCAGTCAGTCATTCTGTCACGTCACATGGATCTCAAAAATGCAGCCTCCAGAAGATTGAAACTAGCATGTTGCACTAAACATTTGAAGTCCCTTTAATGTGCCAGATTTTTTCGTTTCGACTTATTTTTTCAGAAAAAGCTAATTATTTTTAGGCCAATCAATTGTAAGTGATTGTTGGCGCCCCCTATAGTTATGCCGTACTCACGTGAGCAAATAATTTTTTTACTGCCCGCAGTAGTTTTGCGTTACATTTTTCTCAGCGAGTTTACCAAAGTGCTTGGAGTTTCATGTTGAAACTACCGGTGAGGTGAGTGTCACTTGTATGTTAAGCCTCTCTTATGAAGACAGCATTAAGCATCTACAGTACTTGGAACGAGTTGCATATTGACTTACTCAAGCTCTACATATCAACATGCATGAATATACATATTCAAATATTCATATTGATACAATTCCAAATAAATTATTCTTTTGGTCCTTGTAATAGCTAGCTAGTGTATAATAGCGCTGAAAGTTGGCTTCCTTGGTGCTTCATTGTTTAAGTACTGAAGAGGAAGAGAGTTGACTATTAGTTGCTCTCTCAGTTAACAAGTAATGAACAGCTTCTCTGTGTATAAAGAATTAGCTCAAATTAGTACATCCGTGATAATGTTCTGCTCTGCTCACTGGCCAAACATGGTTATTCCAATTTATTTTAATTACTAATTATTTATATTTATTAGATACTTTAATTATTTGTAATTGTGTCACATATGAAGCTAATTACTAGCCACTTATTATAAGTCAAAGCCTAGCAATGCACCTACAACTAAATTTAATAGCCAAGCTTTGTTGTTATTGTTGTTGTTGTTGTTGTTGTTTGTTGTTGTTGTTTTTTTTATACTTTCACAAATTACTCTGATGTTTCTACATGAGTACTATTGGTTTAAGGAGGGCTTAAGAAAAGGTATATATTATTCCCGAGTTCATTCTTATTGACCCATTCACACCATCACAAGTTGTTTAGTGTGTCTTCAGCATTCTCAAATAGGCTCTCAAAACTGGTTTGTAGAATACACATGATTTTATCTAGAAAACATGTATTAGGGGTGGAGTTTATCTACTCACGTACTTTCAGTACTTTGTGCTATAATTACTATGTACATTATTATGCAGTTATTTTCTGTTTTCAATTGATATGATCTTCTCTGCATGTATTTTTTTAGATGTATATTTTCGCTGTGATTCCTAAATTTGTAACAGAGCGACTTCTGAAGTCGGTGAACAAGACACTTCGGGAGCACATGAAGCAAAAGAAAAACTAATTTGATTGTGTTCTAGTCTATTGTGTCACGATTCAAACTTTAAATTAGAAATACCAGTTTTGACTATTACAAAACCATAGTGTTCCAATTTTGTATTCATATGTTTTAGAATTTTTATTACAAATACGTAAATGAACATTTTAAAGTTTTGCTGCGCTGCTTTTCTCAGCATACGTAATGGAAATAGTGTAGTGTTGAAAGGTAGTTATTAAGTAATGCTGAAAATTATAATGTTATTTCATTATTTAAACCTCTTATGTTATTGAATCCTGCAGACAGCAGGAATATTGTGTACATACATAAACCGGATTAACATAGTCATTTTTTTCTTTGCTCCGCTAAAATTATGTGACATTTGATAGAAATATCTGCATAGCTGAAACATAATGCCTAAATGCTAATTCTTTTCTTCTCAAACTTCCCAGCTTCCTCCTCCAATACTTGCATGTTGTGTTCAGTACTCGATGTGAGGCGGAACCCTAATTACAACATGTTGCTCATTACAGGTACATTTAATGTTAGTAACTTATAAAGCATTCCTTTCATTTGTAACTTTCTACATGTCTATCTATCTATCTATCTATCTATCTATCTATCTAGCTATATATATTATGTATTACATGAATGAGAGTGTGATATGGTGAAATATTTCATGAGCAAGGCTAATTTATTGTCACTAGCCAGAGGGAGTGAAATATCTCTATCACTCTGATATCTGTTTAAGAATTTCAGCTGTAGGGGGGTTCCCCAAACTCCCTCCTCCCCAGCTCTTATTTTAAGCAGCTGCTCAAACCAGGGTTGGGTAGGCTACAGAGGAAGGTAGCTGAAAAAAACAAACAGGAATAGTGGTGAGCTTGGCCAGTTGCTAAAACTACTAGGGTAAGAGCTGTGAAAAGTCATGGTATCACTGTGAGGAAGGGTGGAATAGATAATACTTATTACATGAGTATGGGAGTGATATATGGCTAAATATTTCATGAACAGGATAATTTATTTTCACAACCCAGTGGTGAGTGAAAATAAAGCCTGAGAGTGAAATATCTAGCTATATCACTCTGATGAGGATAAGTGGTTTATTACAAACTAGCACTGCCACAGCTAGTACTAGGACTGGTAATTCACATACAATCTATGGTGGATGAGTCAGAGTATGATATGGTGAAATATTTCATGAGCATCAGGATTTTCATGGAGCCAGAAGTAAGTGAAAATAGCTAATACCTGAGAGTGAAATACCTAGCCATATCACTCTGATGAGGTAATGTAATAAGTGGTTTATTCCACACTAGATATCTTCACTGCCCTAGTTGGTTACTAGAGGACTGGTAACTCACAAAGTAAAGTTGGTTATAGGGGCTACCCACACCCCCAGCTGACACTTTAGAACTGCTCTAACACAGTAGAGAACGTTACACAGTGGAAGGTAGCTGTAAAAGCCAGGAAATGTGACAAGTTTGGGCTGGTTGCTATAACTACAAGGGTAATGAGCTTGTGCAGTGTAGGTTGAAGTGAAATAACAACCTTGAATACCATGATGAGTTATGTACCTGAAGATATCTAGAGTGAATATATAAATATATACATACATCAGGGTTTCATTCAGAATATTTTACTGAAGGTGGGAGACACTGTGTGACGTATACTACCTTTATGCAGATGCCTATACTTACCTGTGTATACCACATTGATCAGTTGTTTAATCACAGGGGATGGAAGGGGGAAACTTGGGCTGGGGAATAAAGGGAGATCCTAGGGCTGCCTCTCCCAATCCCCCTTTTGTTTGTGCTTGGGAGCCTGTATAAAGGGCATTGAAATTGCACTTGCTTCTTCCCCCCTCCCCCCCTATATATATAATATATATATATATTGTATATGTATGTATGTATAAACACCTATTAGTTTACAGTTAGAATTGTATGAGAAACAATCAGTTAATGGAGGACAAAAGAACTATTCAACCTAACAATAGAATGAAGAGGCCCTTGGGCCTCTGCTTTCATGTCCAGCTACAATCCTCAGTAAATAAAAAAAGTGTTAAATGACTTCTAATACGAACTAATGCAAATAGCTAAATATCCAACTGATAATTAATAGTGAGGAGTATCGATGGAAGTCAGAGTATGTTTGCCTTATTGATGTTGCATAAGAGAGGAGGTTGTCTTTTGCAATCTGTTCCTTTTATTGCTGCATTCAATGGTTAAACTAAAGTTCACACATGTATTTAAGTAAGTATTGCTCCAAGCTAACTTTGCATAGAGGAATATATAAATTGTATTAGCCTATTATATGTGCTACTAATATGCCACGTGTATGTGCATTGAATGAGTCTGTATAACCTGGTAGGTGTTCACTTAGATTACTTTGACCAGCATTGCTTGTGAATAGATTAATGTATTGCTACTGCAGATAAGAGTAATCCAATAACAGCCTGGTGATACAATTGTAACTAACCTAAAAACAATAATGATTTGATAAACCATGTGATATATACTTTATATCATTGTAATCATATTCATAGTGGGATATGGACACTAAAGTATACTTGGTGAGCTAAGGTAACTACTAGACTTCATGCTATTTGTACATAACACACAATTGTAATATCAATGCTACATCACTGTGAGTAGATTCTTCTTAATCAATTTTATTAAATGGCAGTGTGAGTCCTCAATTTCAAGTTGATTAGAATAGGGGATCACTTAAGTAGTTTTGACGCTGCCAGTATAGGGAGAACAGGGGCAGTGGAATTGCACCTGTTGTGTTTACAACGAGAAGTTTCATGTTATGGGAGGAAATGATGAAAGTACCAAGCATAAAAACACTTTCATGTCTTCATTTTAGTGTGATTTATTAAATTGTTATACATGTATTTGAATTCCTTAATACCATAAGGGCATTGAACTTCCTGTAAAGGGTAAAAAGCTACTAGGTTTAATTAATCAGGAACTTTGTACCTTTGGTGTAGCCATACCCTTTACCAAACCCTTTACCAAACCGCAATGCAGGATTAAAAAATTTGTTTTGCGCGAAATCATCTCCACATTATGGTTGAGTCCGCTGTGCCTAATTGCAGGGTTAGTTGGTACTGCAATTCTTATCTCTTGTGAGCGTGCCTCAAACACTTTTGGCTACTGTAATGTGTGGTAGAAAGAATTATAGCACCCTTTTACTTGAAATTACCTGAGCAGAAACCTAGAGAGCTTATATACTGGGTTTTGGTTGGTATTTCTGCTGCCAGCGGAAGACATACAGGTTAGCTAGCTAAATCTTCTACTGAGAGATTGTCTTTAAATGTTCATAGCTATGTGTGTAAATATAAATAATAATAATAATAACCTCCATAGCACCACAGAGGACATACCTAGCCTCCCTAAATATGAATACATTTATTCCACACTAAACATATTCACAATGTTATCTTCAGGTACTGACCCACGAGTTTCCCTATGTGGGGAGCCCCTACAGAGTTTGGGGGACAACTTTACACCAACAGTTACCGACAAACTACTTCAGTGAAGATATCTAGCATGTAATAAACCACTTGTTACATAGTCAGAGTGATATGGCTAGATATTTCACTCTCAGGCTTTATTTTATCACTCACCTCTGGCTCTGAAAATAAGTTAGCCTGCTGGTGAAATATTCACCATATCACACTCGGACTATGTAATAAGTACTATAGCTATATTATATAGTTATACATATAATAATTTTTTTAAAAATTTAATTCTTTCTTTCTTCTTTCCTTCCTGTCTTTCTATATGTGTATTGTATTATGCATGTATGTATGCAGCTATATATTTATTTATTTATTCATGGTGCTTTGCTGTAAAATTATAAATGCACATAGGGTAGTTTTATACTCATTTTAACTTCATGACTTATCTACCCGGCAGGCAAATGCAAGCTCATAGTTGCTATTTGTTGCATCAGCTTTAGCTAATTAGCTAATTGAAAACCAAAGTAGCTTTACAGCTCTAATTTCTTCTTAATACATATTGTTTATGAAGAAAATCCTGGGATATATTTTTGTTTTGGTGCCTCTTCACATGTTCTGGACAATCTTCACTATGTAGATTTAAAATACCTTCACTACAATATTAATAGCAATCAAGGACTTAATTATGTAAGCTTAAAGTTTTCTACTCAGAATTATCGATAGTCATAGCAAACCATATATTTTATTATTATACACATACTTGCATACTTTATATACACACATTTATATTTATAGCTATTTACTAGCATATACAATTTTAATCACAGCAGAAAACTTATTTTTGCAGGTCTCAATCCAATAACTTTTTTTTCTCGGATTCTGCCTTCCCTTTCAATCTAGAGCTTTCTCTGGACCACAAGCTTCCTTTGGTTGACTATCAAATAATGTTTGGAGATTAGCTACTCTGCTGATAGTTTCTTAAAAGGCTTCCTCCCATATTAACCACTTACTAACTGCTGTAAATGCAGCTGTTATAGCTAAAAGTAAGTATGGTGAGGTCGTGTGTTACAAATCAGTGATATATGTAGCTAATTGAACTTCCATACGCAGTAGCATTGAAAGCACAATTTATTTTTCTTACAACTTACATGGCTGAGTAATTCTAATAAAAACTCAATGAGGTTCATATACCATAGCCATGACAGGAGATGTGGATCCTAATAATCGTAATATGGACTTAAAGTGTAACTGCAGTAGGCAAAAAAGTCACCACATTCAGCTTGGAGCAAGATATGCAGTCAGAAGATGCAGAAAATAATCACTCTTTAGGTCAACTCCACTAACATCAGAAGCGAAAGAAGTCAAACTATTTCTAGGATGATAATGATGATGTGCAACTTGTAGAAGCTCCACCTTTTATTAAATCTATTTGAAATTATTTATGATATCAGTTACAACTTATTGTAGCTAATTGTGATTCAAATTACACAGTTTAGCTATCATTAAAAACCAAGGTAATGCTAGTGTACTTCTTTAGCAAATATCAGCAATATTATTGCAAATAATGTAGGTTTATTGATGTCTTCGACCTTTCACCATCTGCTACTCACATACTGGATAGAGCAAGCTTGTACAAGCAATATGCAAGTACCAAAATTTGAAGTTGTGTACTTGGGTGATGATTGAAAGAACATAATTATTAATGTAGATGTGAGCTTAGAAGATGTGAGTTATGGTTATTATTCTCAGTATTATCCAGAATTATTCATTCATCACCTGAGCTTTAATAGCTCACTCTTTCAGAAAGAAATCTGAATATATTTATTCGTGTGTATTATAAAAATGATTTCTGTAACCCCTTCACCTTGCCTTGACTACATGAACGAATTATTTATAATTATCGTGGCCATGTATTCATACCTAATTAACGTATTACAGAAATAGATTAGGGTGGGATATTAAATCTAATTCAAGTTACACCATCATCACTCTTTCCTCCAACACACTCATGTGTACATCATCTCATCACACACCTCAGTTTGAACTTTTTCAGTCACTCACTTCATTACTTCCATTCATAATGCTGTATTGGATAGGATAGATTTTTCAGGTCTATCTGATGAAGTACCTTCTTCATCAATGGTTGACCTATCACATTTTTACCACAACCAAATGATGTGCACTACATAGTAGAGAGATATATAAATGTCCAGGTTTGATTTATGTTACTAAATAACACGATGTTATTTTGTTGTTGTTTTTAGAATTTTGGTTCATGTGATCAATATTATGATAAACAAGGTAATCATATTGAATGGCAAATAAAAAGAAGTAAAAACCAAGTGTGGTCACTAAAAAGATACAATGCCACTGAGAGTTTCATTGCATAACAAAAATAAACAAAAAACAACAACAACAACAAGAATTATGTAATGTGCAAAAATTAAGATTGCCTCAGTCATGATTATGTTCCTTCAGTCACTCAGTGAAGTCAGCTAAAGTTAGACGATGGAACTAATATTAATCACAGGGATTACAGACTCACACCCAGCTGACAGTGTCTGAAGTTAGCAAAAGGAATGAGAGTTAATCATGAAAACTCAAAAAGTTGATTGAAGAGGATCATTCTGGATTTTGAAGATTGGCAAAGCAGGTAAGAGATGAATAATGAATTGATTCAGCTGGTCTGCATTTTTTCCTATAACAGGAAATTATACTTTTCCTCCACTTGCAAGCAACAACAAAGTGTACTTGTTAAGTATTAAGTACCTATTCTGGGGCAGAATTTGAGGCTGGTAAAGAATTTACAAAACTACTAAAATGTGGCAATGTTGTCTCTTTTTTTTTTGGTCAGATTCGAGCTGCAGAGAAACTATTACCTAACCAGTTAGGCTGAGCTTTATGACCATATCCTTGGACCAGTAAGACTATCCATTACTTACTTGGAAATAGTTTAACACATTCCGAACTCCTTCCGGAGGTCCGCCCCTGCACGCCCTTTGACCTCTAGCTTTCTATTCAATTCAACAAAGTACCGGCGCAAAGAGAACCCTCCATTATGAAGACAGACCCACGTACTGCGCAAAGTGGCGGAGGGGCTGGGGACATGGCCATTCCAAAATTTTTCTGGAGGAATGTGGAAGTGGTGAATGCCCCACCTCCTTTATACCTGAATTTCTACCACAAATGAGCCATGAATGCTAAACCTAGCGTTGAAAGGGTGGCTTTTTGGCTGGATATAGTCATTCATTTCTATTTGTGGTTGAGGAAGGCTATTCCCTGTAATTTGGTAAAGGTAATTGCCCCGCAGTATATGTGCGGCAGAACGAATTTGGTACTGCCATGTCCCCAGACCCATTCCCAAGCGGTTTGGTAAAGGATCTGGCTAAGCCAGACTACCATAATATAACTCACTATCCTTTCAAGTCGATACACACCACGTTTACAACAAGTGCCCTAACTATAAAAAGCGATGTAATTATTTTTGCGAGTAATACTGAAGTCCATCTATCAATGTTGTATGTACTGAAGAATTTCTTGATTCAAGATGAACCCTCAGGACAGTATCTTCTTGCAGAACTCTGATAGCACTCTGTATATCTTTTGCAGTTGAATTTAGCTGTGTCAATGGCAAACAGTACTTTTCTTATTTCTCTATTTAGAGCTAGCCATTTATTTTTTTTCTTGTTAATTTGTTTATAGTTTTGTCTTCTGTTAAGATGATCACGACTTATATGTGACATTGTTTCCCAGTTTTTGTGCGCTAAGCTGCTGTAGTGCGCACTACAATAGTCTCCGGAAGTCGGTGACAAAAACTGTCAGCCGCCATTTTCCACTTATCGCGAAATATGTCCCTGCCTACGCCCTTTTTTATAGGCGACCTTCTCGTTTAAAGAGCTAGAAAGACTCTGAATGAAGGGCTGGCTACCATAGAAAAGCCTAACACAGATGAGTAATACCGTGACAGCGGGATCAATCATCAAACTCATTACCATCCCAATCGGGACGGTTAGAACGTAGCTACAACACTGTTATATAGGTTGTGGTATACATTATAAGCATAATCACAACGCCCAATGATGATTACCTATTTTGGTCAAGTTTTGACAGTCCACGAATATGACTCGTGCAGGTCACAGTGAGGGTGGTACCTATTATAGGCTATGATGTCATCTAAGTTCTATTTTTGGCATCAAACGCACTAACCAGAGAGAGTAAACCAGGATCTTGTTGGCGGTAAAAGTGAAGACTACGGGTGGTTTTAACCGCACTAAGGTAATAGTAATTTATATTGGGGGCGGGGTAGCACCAGTTTGAGGGTAATGTTTACAGTAACTAGAAAATGCTCGTGTAGCATTGGTTGGGCGAGCGAGCGAAGTTCTGGGGAAATGTTGACACTTTCAATTGCATTGGGGTCGTTTGCTTTGAATTTGCATTGGTTTTCTTCCTGCAAGTTGCCAAATCTGAATTCACATCTCATTATTAGTAGTAGAATATGTAATGACATGTAAAGGGGGAAATGATGATTGGTAAAGGGTAAAGAATGGTACTCCTCATGATAAAGTAACAATGATAACAAAATAATGTGTAAAGTACAGAAAAGGGGAAAAGGGGGGAAACGTGTAAAGGGGAAACATGTAAAGGGGGAACCGTGTAAAGGGGAAACATGTAAAGGGGGGAACCGTGTAAAGGGGGAAATGGGGATGGGGGATACTCTGAAGTGTCCACATGCTAAGCATGCTCGTGTAGCATTGGTTGGGCGAGCCAGCGAAGTTCTGGAATGCGCGCGCGCGTTTAAACGACCACGTATTCAGTTTAAACGACCACGTATTCGCGCGCGCGTTTAAACGACGACGTATTTATGCGCGCGCGTTTAAACGACGACGTATTCAGGATTTCCATAGACTACATCTTAGAGTTGCTCGCTCGCTTCGCTCGCTCGCCAATAACGCTTCACTGTCTATAGTTACCAAGATCAAGCAGTTGATCCCATGATAGCACTGGAATCTCCTAATCCAGCAATGGAAGCGCATTTAATTATATATACAAATACTGGATTAGAGTAGATGTACCTGAGAGAAAATAAATAATTCTGGCATAATTCTTACACTATTTCCTTCACAAACATAGATAGTCCAGTGTTTGTACTTTTTTCTCCTTTTTTTAATGTGTTAAATAGAAATATTTTCAAACCCAAACAATAACATTGTCAATTAATGCTGGTCTAATGAAATTGGCAAGTTATATCAATGATCTATATCCTGTTTGCACTGTCATAACAACACAATACTATTATTAATTAACATTTATGCTAAAATAAAAAGGAAGAAGCATTCTAATTATTATTTTATTTAGTGAATAGAGAAAAGTAAAACTAAACAGTGAAGTATATGACATTACTGGATGAGATTATTGTTTTCGATTGGCAAAAACTACAAAATAAACTAATATGTTGATGCTTGTAGCCAGTGTTTACTAACATTGTTATGTAGATTATATAAAAAGTAAGTGTGTGAACTTGCTGTTCCAAAAAAAAGTATTGCTGTTGTTTCTATATTATAATGTGTGTGGTCTGGATGTATGCAGGGTGTGGCCACAAAGTAACCCTTTTTATATTCCTGCCTACACCCCTGTATATGCACGACAATAGGTTTGGCTAGGGGTATGGTTTCAATGTAAGTGTGGTATATGGGTATAGTTGGGTTTTTTTTATGATCTCTAATAATATTTCAAAAGTGGAGTCCTATTTATGCAATTTAGTGTAGCTACTTACAAATGTTTGTATTGGTGGAATCGCATATCATTATTTTGAAATTTATCTTGATATTTAGACAATTACACTGCACATTTACTTTCACGGAAGGAAATCTACATACTTCTGATTCATGTTACATAAATGGATCGAGAAATAATGTTTGACTGCATTTTGGCAATTCTCATACTTATTGTCATGTTCAGTTTAGTTGCATATTGGGGTAAGTTTAACTGTTTCAATTTCTAAATATAACAAAGCAATTGAGGAAGTCAGATTAAATCTGGTCCTGGTATATTAGAAATGAATACCTTTGACACATCCAAATTGCTTTTACAAAGAATAAAGATGAAAATTATTTTACATGATTATAAGTCATAGAAATTGTTAATGGCATAAACATTATTATTCGGGCGTACAGGCTTCCCTGGACAACAAGTCCACACAAATACAAGTTGAATGCCCCCCCCCCCCCCCCTCCCCATAAGACATTAGAACACTTAAATTCATATGAATGCACCTTCTAATTAACACCTTGCTTGCAATAATCATCACGCACACATTCATCCAATATAAACAGCATATTATTGTAATTCATTCATTCTTCAGCTTAAGTAATAATTTCAGTTGCAGTTACAAACTTTCTCTATCATTCCAGGTCTCTGTTTTACCTAACACAGATTTATATCTGCAGTGTGCCTCAGTAAACCTCACATGTGTCATTGTAGATAGATCACTATTTTAGGATTAGTTTAGCTTTGGTTTAACTATCTAGCCATAGCTCAGTTAAACAATCTAGCTGGTCCTTCAACTAGGAGCTATGTAGCTTGGACTATATCACTAACTCCCCACTCCCTAAATTGAGTTTTCGACTACATTAAATAGTGAACATACCTTATATATAAATAACTTGTTTTTCCTTACAGACAACTGCAGGAAAAGATATACTCCAAATTTAAGAAGAGATTGTCAGGTAACTACATGCATGCATACATGCATACTTACATACATACGTACATATATACATACATACATACATATACATAAATATATTGTGTGTTATAATAATTTGAAATGGTTATTCATTACGATAATCAAGTAGCTAAAACATTGAAAAAGTTAAATAATGGCCTAAATAGTCAAACTTTGAAACATGGAAAGATTCAATACAAATAAATAATAATGTGTGCTATTTTATACAAATTTCTAAACTTTACAAGTCTAGTTAATTGTTCATCCTACAAGACTTGAGACTCCCAGAAGTAGTAAAATGATAGTATAAAATTTTTATTTATTCTAGCTATAAAGTAATAATGAACTTACAAGCAAAGCATGAAAATTACTCTAAACCTGACATATCATGCGAAATATCATTTTCATTGATAACTTTCAGTATGTATAATCTTGTGATTACAGGAATTTGTCCACACTTTATCGAAGGATGATTTACAAATGATATGTACAAATTTACTTGAAAAACATAATGAGTTAACTAATGTAAAAAATCAATATTTATGTAACAAACAAGAGCAAATCAAGTGCCAGGTATCTCCAGAATGGTGTTCTTGTGGCAATTGCATAGAGAAGAAAAAAACGGATTATTTTTGTTGCAAGCATCCAGATTATAAATTGAATATTCCTGATTGTATAACAAAAACAGAAAAATTTAAATGTTTACTTCATTCTTCTGATGAGGAGATGAAAGGTGAAACACCACGAGAAAAGAGAGAGAGAAAATATCGAAAGGTTGCAGAAATGCTTTTCGGAAATCTAGGCAAAGGTAATCGAAGACCTCTTCCAGCCTGCGCAGTTTGGTACATAAGAAATCTTCATCCATCTCCTACAGGAAATTACTGTGGTTTTAAAATTAAAAAATTGTCATAAATGTGTTGTGATTCTATTGTGGATATTGTTGTTGTTTTTGTTGTTGTTTTCAATTCATATCATCACTTTACATTTCTTATCATCAGTCTATTTGTGTCGTGGTTACATGTGATTGATTACATTTTGCGGAGTTTTTTATGTCATAAATGTGTTGTGATTCTATTGTGTATATTGTTGTTGTTGTTGTTGTTGTTTTCAATTCATATCATCACTTTATATTTCTTATCATCAGTTTATATTTGCATCATGGTTAAATGTGATGGATTACATTTTGCGGAGTTTTTTATGTTTAAATTAATGAATCCATATTAATACAGAAATTAAGAGTGGAGAATTGTTATTTGATAAAGTCATAGCTACAGTGCATCAATTGTGGTGCCTCTTGGGAAGTGGGGTAGTCAGATTAAGATGACAAACAAAGCTTAGAGTCACCAGTATATTGCCTGTGTATAGCAGACGTGATGAAATCCAATTTTAGCCAAGCAAGATTCGCTGCCACCAGAATCTAGTCTTTATCCCCAACAAGCATACAATTTTACTTTACAAGGGCTAGCCAACTAGGGTGTGGAAACTCTAGTTATAATTCAAATTACATTTTAATTGAACGAAATTTGTTTCTGTGTGATACTCACATTTTATTCTTCAATCAAATAACTAGTCTTAAAATGATTTAATAAACAAATAAATAACAGGAAGTGATCCATTCTCCCTCTTCATCGAGTTTATGGTTGTTGTTTTTTATGTATGATTCAAGCAAGCACCTCTGGATCAAATTATATTACGGTCTAATACTCTAGCTTACTCCAATCAATTTTATGCAGACTGTACCAACCAACAAATCAGTATAGGGATGTAAGAACTGGTTAGGCCAGCCAGCCCAAACATGTGTAGAAATGTGGTTTTGCGGTAGATTTCATTACTTAATTAAAGTAGCTGGGTTAGGTTTCTCAGTGTATTTCCAAAATAAAATAAAAAGTTTGAAGTATTGGGAGAGCTGTCAGTCAGGCTCACCAGCAAATCATAATATCGAGAATTATGCTAAATGGAATCTGTTCTTGAGCAACTCAACAATCATACTGCATTAGAATTGACAAAAAATGTATACTATTACCAACTGATTTAAGAATGAGAAGGGAAGAGAATATGGATCCACTGCCGAGCATATTAAAATTCTTTAATGCCGTAATCTACATTTCTCCCAAATGTTTGGTAAGGTTTCTCAAATTTGAACTTTTTTCAGATGCACCAGAGCGTGTTTTTTCCATTCATTGAACATTTTTACGGGATGTTCAATGTTTTCACTGAAAGATTAGCTAGCTATATACAATCCTTCATATTGAGTAATTCAGTAAGAGACTGATAGTTTCACTCATTCATTTCACAATGTACCAAACAGCTAGATATACTGCAATCATCGCGATTTTACTTACTTCTAATTAGAATAATAAGAGAATAATACGAAAATGTCTATAATAATATACTATTCTTTTGGAATAATAACTCAATTTTTTAGAATAAAAAAAAAAAATTCTAAAAATTTTGAGCATAATCTGGCAGGCCCTACTGAAGTAGACAAGGATGTAGTATTATCTTCTGAAATTCCTGTGAGTGAGGTTTTAAATGAGAAAAAATTAGAATCTTGGTATGAAATGCATTTTTAATAATCAAGATACAACAGGAAAATGTAGGTCGATGACATATGTACTCATGAGAAGAGCTATGTTGTTTTGGTTTAGAGAATCCAAACTTTCTTAGTCATAAAAACATATCTTGAAATCTTAGTTTGAGTTTTTTCCCATATTATCCCACAAAAGTTAGTTAGTATTTAGTATTTTTCAATATCATGTAGAAAATTTAGTTAGTTATACTATCAATTGGCTTGATTTTTGTTAATTTGTGTTGTCTCTCAAATTCTTCGATAATGAGCTCTCCTTAAAGAAGGTAGCTGATGTAGTTTATCCCCAAAGAACTTCAAAAATAGCATGTTTCTATGATATCGTAAGTATTATAAACAAAGTATGATATTTTTTTATATAATTTGAAGAATATTATTTTATTTGATGGCAATTCACATTTTTATTTATTAAGGACATAATTCAAGCTGAATTATTCACAATACAAATTGCTTCGTTTTAGTTTTTGTCATCCACTCTACTGGTAGTTTAATTTTAATCATCAAGTAATGGCATAGTCCCACTACCAATTACACTGCCTGAAAAGAGTCCATTGACAATCAAAACAAAATCGTAAATTAGTGTATAAGGTCTTGGATGAAAACTAATTTGTTAGCCTTTACAGTCTTGTCAAGTTTAGTCAACTCTAATTATCAGCACAGTTTACAAAATTTGTTATGGCTGTCAATGGACCTTTTTCAACCAGCGTAATGTCAGCAAGATCTGCCCAAGAGTCACATTTGGTATGAGAGCTACAACATGTAAAGCAATGCACAGCTGCAGTTGCACTTAATTTCGGCTGATTAATAATGGTTAAAGCTATTAACGATACTTTAAATCTTGTGTGGCATTATCTTTTTTCCTCGGAGCTTTTCTTCTACAGAACCAAGCTGAGAGCATGGATTACTAACTATTTTCTAATAATATTAGCTTAAAAATATGACAGTTGAGGAGTAGTGACGGTTGTTTGTTTGTTTGTTTTTCATCATTGAAGATGGCAACGGTGTGGCTGCTGAAATATTTGATAATTAAAAATGTTTAAAACTATATTAATAAAAGTCATTTAATAATTAGGTATGTCTAATACTACAATACCTAGCAATTCAGGACCCTACAATGTGAGGTTAAGTTCCCAACTCAGAATCATTGAAAGCACAGTTCTTGATTCCTTGAAATTAGTTTTCTCTAGAACATGAGCTTCCTTTTATTGGCTATCAAGTAATGTTTGGAGATTACTGCTGCAATTTCATAGACAGCTGCTTTGCCTCATTTAACATCATGACTGCTCTAAAAGCAGCTGTTACTTAATTTCAAGCATTGTGAGGTCATGTATTACGAATCAGTTATGCATGAAGTTGAAGTTCCCAACAGTGAAATCAAAATTATTTCTTTGCAATTTTACATGGCTGAGTAATTCAAATTAAAACACTCAATGAGGTTCATAATATTAGTACCAATGCCCTCCCCCCCCCCCCCCCCCCCCCACACACACACACACACACCTTCCTCCTAGAGTTCTACACCTTACCAGGTACAATGTTTATTATGATGAAAATTTTCAAAGCTTGACATTTTCTTGCTACAGTTGACATTCCACTTCGCTAGACCAGCCCTGCTCAATGTGAGTTAGGTGACATCAATTAGCACCATTGTGAAGCTGTCAATACTTAGGCTGTATATGATGCTATCAGCATTTAATGTACTGCATTATATACCTCACAATATGTCATCACGGTATTCAGAACCAGTTTTTCAATCTTACAAGTACTGATGGATATCATACTAATTATGGTCAATCATACTGCAATTTATATTGCTAACCATATACAGTCGAACCTCTCTACAACGGGACTCCGAGAAGCGGTCAGACTCTCAACAACGGTCAGACCGTTGGGAACGGAGTATTTTCTGCATGTATGTAATGGATTTTTTGACTCCAAGTAACGATTGACTCTCTACTCCGGACAACGGCCAAGTTGTGTGCCCCAAAATGTAATGTCTTGTACAAAATTTACTTCTTGGGACGGCCAGTTAGCCACACCCAACTTATTGATGCCTCCATTTTGCCTAGCCTTTCAATTTTAGCTTGCCACGCCTAACTAATTTATGACTTGTGTGCCTTTCAATTTAATAAAAGACATAATACTAAATGAATGCTAATACTAATTTTACATTCATTACAAATGTCCCTCTATTAACTAGTTCTCTCATTCGGCAGACATAAACAGGTGGGCCGAACACGCGGTAGATACAGGGCACTTCCAGGCCATAACCGGCGCCTTTGTTCACTCTCTCTCCTTGGACCACAGCGTGTGCTATCTACTGGATCCACGTCAACATGCGAATCAGAGGAAACTTGAATTGAATTCTGGACATTGAGTGAAAAAGAGGAGCCCTGGACTGATCCATAGACAGATCTATTTAAAAGAAGCTTGTTGCTTTTACCTTTAATGTCCTTTGGGTTTGCCCCAGAGAAAATCAAAGACTTTCTCTCCTTTAAGAGAATACTCTCAGAGTTTTTCTTTGAAGGGGTCATATAAGGTTTTATATACACCTTTCATTTGGTCAATTTACTTCGGTTGGATAGGATTACAGACACTTCAGTTGTTCTCAACAACTTGGGGGCAATGTTTACCCATTCTCGTGCAATCTCTAACAGAAAGCTAGAGATATCAGGCATGAGTGAAGATAATATTGATATCACTTGCTTTTGATCACTGTCTAACCTACGCTGATGTGAAGTGCCTTGAAGACATTCATCAATATCGTATATCACTAAGCTAAACTTACGTTCACATATATTTACAAATTCTGCGCATTTTCACTTGCACATACAGTTTCTCTTCTCTTTACTGTCGTCATTATGGAATCTCATTCCATTCCAGCTGACTGGAAGGTACACAAATTATTTCCTCTCCACAAGAAAGGAAGTGTATCTGAAGTTAGCAACTACAGGCCTATTTCTCTCCTAAACATTCTTCATAAAGTACTAGAATTAATAGTCTACTCTAAGATAATAGATTTTATATATCCAAAAATTTCAAAGACACAATTTGGTTATATCAGAAATAGATCCACTCTTCAACAACTCTTCTATCATAGCTATACTTCAGTTTTCAATTCTGTGGAGTCAAAGCGACACACAGAAATTGTGTTTCTTGATTTTGCCAAAGCCTTTGATTCAGTCCCCCACAATGAACTTTATCTAATCCAAAAAACTCCGAAATAAGGTCAAACTCTCTACAAAGGCCAAAGGGTTCATCCCCATGCATGGCTGTTGTTCGGAGGTTCGAGAAATTGTTTCTCACTTAGCTACATTTTAAACATTATAGTGACAATCTTGTCACCAGCAGAAATGTGTGGTAAAGTGAAGAAATGGAGTGATGATTCCATTTCTATTTCATACGATCTAAATTTTGCCCCAAGAACAATATTATAAAAAAGGCATTGTTGTACATGTGTTAGTGAGTTAGACCAATTCATAATATTCACATTAGAAGAAAAAATATATAACAATTACATAATGATTGTTACACAAAATGCGATGTCTTCCACCAGGAATTAATACATATTGGCTACCCATGGTCTCCAATGATGTACTGTGAACCACTAGCTTGTTCACTTTGTATATTTAAATGCACTCTTGACATTTCTAATCCTGAATTAGTTTATAAAAATAGCACACATTTTTTTAATTTACTGATAGCTAGCTAGAGTAGTATTAAACTGCCTTACAGTATTTTGAGCAAAATTGAAATGATGAAAAAAATTACACTTTAGAAGCATCTTCTTGATATACGGGATTTTCACACGTATAGAAAAGAAACTAAATGTTGAGGCCACATTGCGCATTAATGTGTAATGCATTGTGTTTCAATGTACAAAAATGTAGGTACTAAAATTTTCAACTCAAAGTAGCTAAATAAATGGCTAGAAAATACATATTTCTCCTATTATGAGCTTCATGCTATCATTTACACTAAAAACGTTTTGAATACAAAAAAGCAAAACATTGTTATAATGTAGTTACAGTTGAGATGGACAATATGTATATTATTTATTAATATCATGGGATTGAGTAGAATGAGACTGTTCAGCATGATGTTTTTCTACAAACATTGCAGGCATTCTTACATGTTCACTCAATGATATTTCCTGAGTGCGAGAGCAAGCAGCTATGTTCAGTGGCATGGAAGAATCGTCGTCTGTAAATAGCAGATCACTGTGAAAGTATTTGAGATATCTGACTAATTCCAGATTGCCAGAGACAGCAGCTAAATGCAGTGGTGTCTCATTGTCTTCATCCGTAGAGAGAGGGTCAATGTGACAGTGTTCTATGAGATATTTGGCTACATTTAAATGTCCTGTTACGCATGCCACATGAAGTGGCATTCTTCCATATTGTCCCCTCATGTTAACATCACAGTGATGGTTGTCTGCGAGATATTTGACTAATTCCAGATTTCCAAAATGAGTACTTAAATGCAGTGGTGTGTTATTGTGTTCATCTGTAGAGAGAGGGTCACTGTGACAGTGTTCTATGAGATATTTTGCTTCATTTAAATTTCCTTTTACACATGCCACATGAAGTGGCATTCTTCCATATTCTCCCCTCATGTTAACATCACAGTGATGGTTGTCTGTGAGATATTTGACTAATTTCAGATTGCCAGAGCCAGCAGCTAAATGCAGTGGTGTGTCATTGTCTTCATCCGTAGAGAGAGGGTCACTGTGACAGTGTTCTATGAGATATTTTGCTACATTTAAATGTCCTTTTACACATGCCACATGAAGTGGCATTCTTCCATATTGTCCCCTCATGTTAACATCACAGTGATGGTTGTCTGCGAGATATTTGACTAATTCCAGATTGCCAAGGTGAGCAGCATAATGCAGTGGTGTGTTATTGTCTTCATCTGTAGAGAAAGGGTCACTGTGACAGTGTTCTATGAGATATTTTGCTACATTTAAATATCCTTTTACACATGCCACATGAAGTGGCATTCTTCTATATTCTCCCCTCATGTTAATATCACAGTGATGGTTGTCTGTGAGATATTGGACTAATTCCAGATTGCCAGAGCCAGCTGCTAAATGCAGTGGTGTGTCATTGTCTTCATCCGTAGAGAGAGGGTCACTGTGACAGTGTTCTATGAGATATTTTGCTACATTTAAATATCCTTTCATACATGCCACATGAAGTGGCATCATTCCATACTTTCCCCTCATGTTAACATTACAGTGATGGTTGTTTGCGAGATATTTGACTAATTCCAGATTGCCAAGGCGAGCAGCATAATGCAGTGGTGTGTTATTGTCTTCATCTGTAGAGAAAGGGTCACTGTGACAGTGTTCTATGAGATAATTTGCTACATTTAAATGTCCTTTTACACATGCCACATGAAGTGGCATTCTTCCATATTCTCCCCTCATGTTAACATCACAGTGATGGTTGTCTGTGAGATATTTGACTAATTCCAGATTGCCAGAGACAGCAGCTAAATGCAGTGGTGTGTTATTGTGTTCATCTGTAGAGAGAGGATCACTGTGACAGTGTTCTATGAGATATTTTGCTACACTTAAATGTCCATTTGTACATGCAGCGTGAAGTGGCAATTTCCCATATTGTCCCCTCATGTTAACATAACAGTGATGGTAGTCTGTGAGATATTTGACTAATTCAAGATTGACAGAGTGAGAAGCTAAATGCAATGGTGTGTTATTGTCTTCATCTGTAGAAAGAGGGTCACTGTGACAGTGTTCTATGAGATATTTTGCTACATTTAAATGTCCTTCTATACATGCCCAATGAAGTGGCATTCTTCCATATTGTCCCCTTATGTTAACATCACAGTGATGGTTGTCTGTGAGATATTTGACTAATTCCAGATTGCCAGAGTGAGCAGCTAAATGCAGTGGTGTGTCATTGTATTCATCTGTAGAGAGAGGGTCACTGTGACTGTGTTCTATGAGATATTTTGCTACATTTAAATGTCCATTTATACATGCAGCGTGAAGTGGCATTCTTCCATATTGTCCCCTCATGTTAACTTCACAGTGATGGTTGTCTGTGAGATATTTGACTAATTCCAGATTGCCAGAGACAGCAGCTAAACGCAGTGGTGTGTTAATGCGTTCATCTGTAGAAAAAGGGTCACTGTGACAGTGTTCTATGAGATATTTTGCTACATTTAAATGTCCATTTGTACATGCAGCGTGAAGTGGCATTCTTCCATATTCTCCCCTCATGTTAACATCACAGTGATGGATGTCTGTGAGATATTGGACTAATTCCTGATTGCCAGAGTTTGCAGCATAATGTAGTGGTGTGTTATTGCGTTCATCTGTAGAGAGAGGATCACTGTGACAGTGTTCTATGAGATATTTTGCTATGCTTACTTGACCAATTTTGTCAGGAATATCTGTGTAATTGTACAGGTGCTTTGTTACACTGTTATGTCCATGCATAGCAGCACAGTGCAGTAAAGTATGACCATCTGTAATCTTGAAGAATGCATCACAGTGATGGATGTTCAGTGAAGACTGCACTACTCCTAGTTGACCTCGTGCTGCTGCCACACACAGAGCTGTTTGCTGGCATTCTGGACTGAAGCAGTTGGTATCAAGTAGTAATTCGAATATGCTGTCATGTAATGTGGAGAGGGCAAGTGAATTGATACTTGTAAATGAAGCATGAGAGAAATAATTTAGCATGAACAATACAATGTCGCACTGCTTCATGGCTATGGCAATATGAAAGATATTGACTTGAAAAGATTTGATGTTGAAGGTTGTAAGTTTAAGAATATCACCGATAGAAAAGTTAACCAATAAAGGATTTATTAATGACTTGAATATTTCAAGATGGCCAAGAATAACTGCGTAATGAAGTGGTGTTAAATCATTAATATCTGCTTGCAAAACATTAGCTCCTACTAGTAGCAGCAGCAGCTGTATTATTTCAATATGGCCTCCTATTACAGCCAAATGGAATGCAGATTGTTTTTTGTCATTAACTGTAAACACATTGCAGTTTGAATCAGCTATTGATTGTTTGACGTCCTCTACCTTGCCATGCAGAGCTGCATCATGAATACTAATCCTATTGGTTGGAATCTGATCATCTGTCACATGGCTACTTTCGTAATTCTTTATTTGCATTTTTGCAGTATGACATTTTTCTTTTAATGAATGTTCTTGTGAAAAAAATGTTTTCTAAAAAAAATAGAATTTGTACCAATATTAATAATTGTGTTTGCATTAAGTCTAACAATTATAATAGGAAATGATTTCTCCTTTAAACAGCCAATATTTTTAATTGTCACCACGGAATGTAGAGGTGGGTTAGGAAAATTGGGGAAAATAGGGCTTTCAACCACAACATTCTTTTAGCCACAAGCTTCAATTTTTCCTACCCACCTCTACAAAACCTCATTTTTTTCAAGAACAAGTTGAGCAATATTTTTTATTTTTTGCACCAGTTTAGTATGTGTGTATATGAACAATATTCATTCTTATTGCATTGAACTATTGTTGTGCCGTGGTGTAGGAAGTGGGTGGGGGCTCTGGAGGATAGTGCCGCCATAATTTTTTGGCAAAATAAAAAAAATGTAATTTCTTGCACGAACACCAGCAAACCACAAAATACATGCCCTTGGAGCCCACCCATATATAAACATATTCCTACATTACTGTTGTGTGTAATATGCAGTTTCTAATGGAAAGAATACGGCCTGCTAAGTTCTTGTTCTAAACAAGTGGTGATGTAACATACTTCAAAGGTTGAATTTATACAAGTGTACTACATGTATTTAAGAAATGAGTGTTAATGAAAACTGAATTATTTGTACGTGTCTATTGACTGTCACAGATTATGACAGAGTGCTGCAACCAGTGAGAGAGCTAACTTTTATATAACAATACAGGAATCACACAGAATGGTGTCTGCTTCACTGTGCTTTTGCACTAAGCTGATGAGATCGCATTCTTTAGATAAATATATGATACAGAAAATACTACTTTAACTTCATTTATTGCTGTGTTTATCTTTTTCACATGTGCTACAATCAGCTAATACAAATTAAAGTGCAAGTTTTGTGGAAGAAAAATATATGCTCTTCTTTATAAATATGGTCAGAATCTAGGTTGATGAGCTGAAAAATTACAACTGAATAGTTATACGCAACTTATATCAAGGATGGTATATATAATTATTGCCCTGGAGGAAATACAGAGAACAATGAAAAATCTGCCTAACCTTGTGAAAGAATTTGGTAACTTTGCTCGAGTAATTTCCCAATACCACAGATGAATGTGCACCAGCAAAAATGCTTTTATTTATGCCACTCATAAAAATCAGTTGTGCTCAAAGTCACAATTATGACCAGTTTTTTTAAAGTTCGAAATATGATCCGAAAGAAGAAACACTAGTTTGGCCTCAAAACTCCATGAATATGCTGGATTCTTTTTCTTTTTTTTGATCTACCACAACTAATGGCAGAAAGAACCCGTCTTAAACAAATCTGGGACACACATCTTGTCAAGGAATACCTCTCAGCAATCAAGAGGAACCTGGAAGCCTTAACTCCCTCTGACCCTATCTAAGCCTAGACTGGAAGAACCTGTCCAGACTGCACAAAAAGAAGACTCTGTTTGCCACAAGAGAATTAGTCCATACAAGTACAAGATGCTACATATATGAGGGTAGAGGATTTAGAGAGCTTAACAGAGACATGTCAGATTCCATTGCAAAGAAGGTCAATCAACTACTAGACATATTTCACAAACATGGCCAATTCAACTTGTATACTTTTTAAACAGACACAAATTATATCCATTATGCAAGGCCCACAGTTTTATAATCAACTCTAACCCATCGTGTCATGCAACTCTAGTCAAACACACATAATATTCTAATAAAGCAACCAGCTGTTAGCTAGACATCGTGAGTCAGTATCCTTGGTAGTCTCTAACTCAAGCCAACTAATAACCATATTCACAGCCTCAACACAAAACATCACTCTGGCAACTCTACCCATCTATTCCTCAATGACTGGGAGTAATCATGGCCTTAAAGCAGGATATCCCCTCCAACTAACAGTGCCATAAAGTTAACTAAAGTTAACACTCATAAAAATATTCTGAGAGAAATCAAGAGTTGACTATATATATATAATATATTTATATATTATATATATGTATTATATATATTAGCAATATGCTCAATTCTGCACAGGGCACTTGGTGTGTGCTTCTAGGAAAATTCTTGTCAAACTTTTTAACCACTGCTGCTGCCAATACCAGCAGAAGGAATATTCCACTGCATTAGTGAGGCTGTTGTAATATTATAGAATCAAAATGTGTTAGTTACATATGGATTATTTCCCCCATATTAGATAAGAAGACAGTGACAATTGCTAAGCTGTCTGTAGAACATATAATTTGTTGTCCTCTTATACCTGAGTAATTAATACTGTGGGGCATATTTGGTGTCAGAACTAATCTCTGGTATATGTGATGTGGACATGACCTTCAAACTGACTGGCTGGTGGAGAGCTTGAATTCCACACTCATAAGGATGATTGCTAAATGATGTGAAACAAAGCAACATGATTGGGATGATTATCTCACCCAGTTATTGTTTGCCTACAGGTCTGTACTTCAGGAAAATACAAAAGAATTTCTGCCCTATTACAGCATGTTCAGCGTGCTATATTCCAGGCAGGAATTTGGACAACCTGCACTGAAGCAAACCCTGAACTTCCTTCTCCACTAGACTTTGCCTGGACCAAGGATGAAACAGCTACATTGTGGGTACCAGTCTGGATGACAGTTCCAGAAGTTTCAAAAGTCTGTCATGAACTAATAAGATGTTCCTGCAGAGGAGACTGTAAAAACTGCCAGTGTGGAAGAGCAAACTTGATATGTTCACCCCTTTGTAAATACAAATGTAATCAAGCACAATAAAATATCTCAGAATCAACATGAAACTGTTCGTTGTATAATAATTATCTGTTGTATAATAATTATCTGTTGATAGGTTCCGTTGTTGTCATATGGTGTTTTAATTAAATGCATGGGTGTAAACGCCTTTAAATAGCACATATTTTGCTGTTCCATGAGAATGATAAATTTTATCAATGGCTCCTAGGCTAACATTATTAAGTATGTTCTAAGGAACTCATGTACAAAATTTGGTGCTTTTATCCACCCGGTAACAATAATTTCACTAAGCCACTTCACTAAGAGACCCATGCATCCATTCATCCACAGCACTATCCCTGATGAGAAGTCTGTATAATATGGACTCTGATGATTATCGTGTGGACCTTGTGGATAGTTTGACAGAGGCATAGTGACAAGCTAAAAGCAAGAACATGCACACATTAGTGGTAGAGGAGGTTTGGCAGGAGGTTGATAAGCTTTGAGAACCTGGTAATGGTATGCTGAGCGATCACAAGAATTTAGATGTAGTGCTCAAATAGTACTAGTAAAAAATGCAGTTCCACCTACAATTTTAACTTTATTATTATTTTTAAGGTCACATCCATTTCCCTCTCCTGCTCTCTTTTTTTTTTCCTGAACTATTCAGCTTTTCTTATCCCCACCTCCTTTATTTCAGCTCTTTCTTCTTGAGTCTTGGAGTCCCATCTACTCCCTTTGTCTACATCTCCTGCTTTTGAATCTCTCTGTCCATCTATTGTGGACTTGGGCTTTGTGAAACTTTTGCCTTCTTTTTCGTACTTTTGCCTTTCCTCCACTGCACTATCCCTGATGAGAAGTCTGTATAATATGGACTCTGATGATTATTGTGTGGACCTTGTGGATAGTTTGACAATGGCATAGTAACAAGCTAAAAGCAAGAACATGCACACAATAGTGGTAGAGGAGGTTTGGCAGGAGGTTGATAAGCTTTGAGAACCTGGTAATGGTATGCTGAGTGATCACAAGAATTTAGATGTAGTGCTCAAATAGTACTTCTAAAAAAAATGCAGTTCCACCTACAATTTTTACTTTATTATTATTTCTATGTATTTATGAATACTAGCAAATACCCAACAACACAGTAGCACTTGACATACTGCAAAGTAAGAATTCAGTAACATAAGTTATTTGTATTCATGTTTATCTTTCTATTGCTTAAGGTCACATCCATTTCCCTCTCCTGCTCTCTTTTTTTTTTCCTGAACTATTCAGCTTTTCTTATCCCCCACCTCCTTTATTTCAGCTCTTTCTTCTTAAGTCTTGGAGTCCCATCTCCACCCTTTGTCTACATCTCCTGCTTCTGAATCTCTCTGTCCTTTTATTGTAGACTTAGGCTTTGCTAAACTTTTGCCTTCTTTTTCGTAATTTTGCTTTTCTTTTTGGAACTTACGCAACTCTACTTGGCGATTCAATTCCACCCGCTTTTTAGTTCCAATTAGTCGTTCACTTCTTGCCTTCTCTTTCATACTTTTGCCTTCTTTTTACAGGATCGCCTTACCTCACCAATTCTGCCTTGATTTTAGTTACAAATAATATCTTTTTTGCCTTCCCTTTTGTATTTTTACCTTCCTTTATGAAACCTACGCCGCTCTCCCTCTTTTATTCCTCCTGCTTTTCAGCTACAATTAATCACTCTTTACTGAATGTAAATGACACTGTACCACGTCAGTGTAATGCCAATGCTCTACCAAACTGTTTAAGCTCATGAATTATTCATGAACACACTGTTGTCGTCGTTACTGACACACAAGATTATTATTATAATAGATATTCATTATATTATGCTAAATAGTATAAAATTTAAATCATATAATACTTATAATTTTTATGACATCAGGAGATGACAAAGAATGTGACAATAAAATTTGGAGTAGTAAAAAGCATTTGCCAGAATCTGCACTCATAATGATGATGAGAGGATAACAGAAAGAAATAAGTCACGTACAGCGGTGATCTATACTTAAAATCAGATAACATTTTGATCGGTAACTGCATATACTGCAGATAGACTGTGTTTTAAAATAAACTGGCCTCTTAAACTTGTAAAATAATCTGTTGATATATCACAGACTAAACTTACTTCATTATTACGGGGCGGATCTAGGAATTTTTAAGGGGGGGGGTGCTTTTCAAGAAGGATCTGAATAACTATAGCTACTGGTGGAAAATGTTGGCTTTGTATTCCCTACAAGATTATCCTCTCATTCACACAATAATTAGCATTATGAGGTGACTGCCCAGAAATTACATCATACTGCTTAAATCAGGAAAGAAAACAATTAAAACTAAGACCAAAACTGAGGTATTTTGTTTGCATTAAAGAAAAGGAGGTGAATAGGTAAGTAACTGAGAAAAAATGAAAATAATATACTAAGATGTTTTGGTTAACTGTTAAAATTCAACCATGAAGAAAAGATTGAATAAGCAATAACCACTAAATTCTCTTAAGATTGAATAATGTCAAATAATTGCTCTGATTTGGCATACTATGAGCTAGGTCTGCTGACTCAGCATATCAGTGAGGTGCGTTGTTTAAAGATGGCAATTAACTACTTACCTGCCATTCTCCGTGGACTTATAAGTCAGTTCCATTTTTCCTCTGAAAATTGCTGGTTAAGAAACTAGCAATTACTGGCGGGATGAGGAGAAACAATGACAAACAAAAAGTTAGTGCTATTATATTTTTATTTCCACATACGAGTAAGAAATAAAGTAGATAAAAAAAATGAGAGCTCATTCTGAAAAAAGGGGGGTTCGTACAATCCGCCCCTGCTGTAAGTCCCAGTGGTCTTAGTTTCACATTACTTGACGGAGTCACTGAGACTGTTGCATGTTCTGTAATGTGTACTCTTAGCAACTTTTGTCGTTTTGTGTTCATCACTTGGGAGTACCTGAACAGCAGAGGAGTCCCACATTTGGTTGCAGTGGCAAGCAAGAGAAGTACCCACACTCGAGAGACTAAAATGTCAGGTTCTGGGAAAGAAAAGATGACTGAAAAAGGAGGTGCCAAAGCAAGGAATGTTAAAGAAATGGAAGAATAGATGAAGAGTGGTCTGATTCGTGTTATGTAGCTTGGATGCTTCTACAATAGCTGGTCCAACAAGTGAGAATAAGCATATGGACGTACTTCAATCTTCAATGGAACTCGTAATGGAAGCTATAGCTAACACAATGAAGCTTACAGACAGGAGGAAGCAGTATTGAGATGTCAGGAACTGGATCGACTTAGATAAGATGCTAAATTAGTCAAGAATGATTCAGAATCTCAGAAAGCAGCTCAGCTTGCTCAACATGAGGCTTAGAAACAGCATTGGGCTAAAGAGAAAGAAAGTAGGAGGAAATATGAGGAAAAATATTTTGAGATATCAGAAGAGATCAGAAAGAAAAAAGACATTGGAGATAGATTTTATTCAGAGACAAGAGAATGCCAGAACGAATAATAAGATTCTTTGAAAAAAGAAAAATTTCATTGGTCTGTTGAGAGTGAGACTGTAGCATAGCAGTACCCCATAACAGTATAACTACAGTGTTTGTTCGCTGGGTGGTTGTCGTAGTTAAGTGGCAGAGCGCTTGTGCGCTATTTTTAATTCTGTATTGTTTAAAAAGCCTGTGAAAGAGAGAGGAAACTGGAGAGTTAGGCTGGTTGCTATATCTACTAGGTTAATGAAGCACCAAGGGTGCTGAACCCTTAGTATTACTATATACTAGCTAGCTATTACAAATACCAAAAGAATAATTTATTTAGAGTAGTATCAATATGAACATGCAATAATGTATGTTCACACATGTTGATATTGTTAAGCTTGAGTAAGTAGATATGCACTGCATACAATAAACTGTAGACATGAATGCTGTCTTCATAAAGAGAATAAAAACAAACAAGCGACACTCACCTCACCAGTAGTTTCAATGGGCTCCAAGCACTCTGATAAACCACTGAGAATAATGTAATGCAAAAACTATTGCTGGGCAGCAAAGAAATTATTTGCTCACATGAGTACGGTATGACTATAAGGGGCATCACCAACAATCAGTTCCTAAATTTTGTCTCAAAGTTCGCAGAATGAAAAGCTTTAACAACACTCTAAATAGGCGAATTTTGTGTTGTCGGTAACTAAGGGAAAAAGGGAAAAGTAAATTTGAACTTTTTAATTGACCGCACGCGTTGACCGCAGGAGAGAGTATGGATGCCGACGAAGATATTCAGCGCTTATTCGACGACGGCTTCGGTCTTTCTGAGAATGAAGCTAGCGACGAGGAGGGTGAAGGATTATTTGCTTATGTCTGGGCAGCAGCATTTGGACACAGTTGAGCTAGAAATTAACCGTTATGCTGGTACCTGTGTAACAAATAATCTTGGTGGTCGTGTTTGGAATGATACAACTGTTGAAGAGTTAAAGGCATTTGTGGGCATTTTGATTTTGATGAATTGTGAGGTTACCACAACTGGAATTATACTGGTCCACTAATTTTCCACTCATTAGTGCTCCAGGCATTAGTAACATTATGCCTAAAACTAAATTTGAACAGTTATTCAGGTCTTTTCACTTGAATAACAATAGCAAGCAGGTTCCATATGGTCATAATGGACATAATAAATTATTCAAAGTTCGGAAATTATTGAACTTGCTTTGTCCACTGTTGGAATCTGAGTTTCAAATGCATCAATCATGTACTATTGATGAAGTCATGATACCTTTCAAAGGTAGACTTCGCTTCAAACAGTACATGAAATATAGGCTTTATAAGCACCAAGGCATCAATGCATGTGGTACCGTACGTCCCCAGAGAGTAAGTTTTCCATTTGAGCTGATCGTCAAGGCTTCTGAAATAAATAATTAATGGTCCTCTTCTTGCATGTTCATGGTTGACAAGAGGTCTATGCAATTTTTTATCTACAATGCACATTGGTGAGCATATTGGAAACCCTACAGTGAAGAGGAGGCAGGCCGATGGTACTCAAGCAGATATTCCATGTCCACCATGCTTACCTGATTTACCAGAAGTATATGCGAGGTGTAGATAGGGGAGATCAACTTGAGAGTTACTATAATGTTGGTAAAAAATCAAGGAAGTGGTGGAGGCGAATTTTTTCTTTTGTTTGGAAGTTTACATTTTGAATAGTTTTTGTATGGAAAAAATGGTCAGGTCTAATGAACATCAACAGCAAGGTAGAAAAAAGAGAGATATGCTGTTATTTAGGCTTGAGCAAAACAGCTCATTGGTAGCTTCTCTACATAATGTCGTAGTGCTGGTCGTCCACGATCTGTTGAGCATCTTCAGCTAGATAGACTGAATGTAAATTAAGGTCACTGGCCTAAGCATGCAGATAGAAAGGGGAATTGTGCTGTATGTTCAGCTATCATAAGAACAAATAAGCTTACTGTTGTTGGGAATTGCCATGAGTCTCGTGTTCAATGTGAGTACTGCAAAGTGCATTTATGTGTATCATCTGAAAGAAACTGTTTCAAAAGTATCACACCCTTGTAGACTTCACTTCATGAAACTAACTGCCCATATTTTTTATATCTGTATTTTATAATGAAACATGCACAATATTTGATAGTTTATGCACAATTTTCAGTTATTCATTTTAGTACTTCATGGTTATTCATGCCCTATATTTTATAAACACATATCAACTCAAATTCACATCAACATTACTGATTACTGGTCTATTATAGAAATAATAACCTGTTTGAAGAATGATTAGAAAGATACGTCTAATACAATTTTTATACAGGTTAATATGTTCATGAAATTGAGCCCAGGCTAAATATGAAACCTTAGTTGTTTAGTTTTGTCCCATGAAGTAGCTGTACAGTAAAAGAATCCATGGACTGGCTTGAACCAGTTTGGAGTTCAAAATAACGTTATTCATTGTCGTGGCTTTCCAGACAATTATGTTCATGTTGTTGTTTACCAGTGGTAATTACCACACATTGGTTGCCAGGCAACATAAACATTTTTTCTGTAATGTATATTTTATATAGACAATTTTTTTCTATGGTTGCTATGGACCATATTAAAGTCCTGATTTTATATAAATTTTTCAAAATGTCTAAATAAATCCTATGATGAAAGGGTTAAAATGGCCAGTGCAACATTTTGATGCTTGTTTCAATCTTCGGGAGGCAGCCATCTTCGAGATTCATATGACAGAATGACTGACTGACTGACTTACTGACTGAATAACTGACTGACTGACTGACTGAATAACTGACAGACATATGGAGTACTGTAAACCTCTCTCGCATGCGCATTGACGTTAATGAGCTTGCGCAATATAGCATGAGGTAACTATTTAAGGTGAGTGTTGATACATCTTCAATTAAATTTATTCTTAAACATACTATCTCCCCAAAGTCAAAGTGACAGTATAAAGTGAAGTTATAAGTGGTTCAATTTAAATTTATAACTTCAAAACTATATATTTTCTAAACATGATGATTATGTATCCCAATAGGATCACTAAATACAAACTTAAATTTAAAAGGTTTCTAGTTATTTAAAGCGTAGTGTTGTCTGGCTCTATTCAAAGTGTGCAGGGCATTAAAATCTTAAGTACAAACTGTGTGCTCTTAGCAATGCATTATTTTTTCATACAATTCCATTTCTTGTTAAAATAATATGGGATATTATATCTGTTGCTGGTGAACAGAAAATAGTAACTGGAATTAACAGTGTCAGATTGTGAGTAACAGTACAACAGGTACAACGTCACTTATATTGTATTAAGAGTTTGCTCTTAATTATATATGGCTGCCTAGATACACATTCATTTTGTCCAACTCATAGCAAAACAACTTACAATATTGAAATCAATGCTCTTGAATTCTTCATTAGATTTACTCAAAGTATCTTTACCAAATGATGATGTTCTTGACTCCAGTGAAGTACGTTTATATACTTCAGTGAATTCTAAGTCATGTTTAACTACAGATCAAAGTACACAGGGTCAATAACATTGAAATACACTAGGTATTTTGTACTAGACATACCAGAAGGTGTCATTTTGGCATTTGGAGTTAAAATATTTCCTTCTGACAAACATCTACCTGTATCAATAAATCATTGCATATAAAACTAATAGGTCACATTTCTCATACGTACTTTTGAAAGGCTTGACATCAGATGGAGCACCAAGACACATTTCTGATATAGATCGATCTGCATGAATAAATCAAGATTGATGCAATACTCACACTACAGAATAAAGTATTAGTCTTTGTAAAATATATTCATTTAATGCACTTCACATGCACACAACATCCCATGATATTGCTTGCATAGTAGCTCTATTTGAAGATGGCTCATCAAACACTATATAAGTATGTCAGCATACCAATCCTACATTTGTGCTACTAGGATACATTATTATGTAATACACTACCACTGTCTAAAACAATCCATCAAAAATAAGAGACAGGACATATTGTATGGAACAAAAAAAAAAACCCACTGACTCTGCTGTAATTGATTTATATCCCATTAAATTGAAACAAAACATGTACTTACATATTTTTTTCTTGCTCTCTTGTAAGTAAATGCATTCTTCAGTAATTTTTACCCACACTATATGGTATTGGGCTAGTATCAATGAAATATCTTGTATTCTATTTTTCAATACAAGTGAAAATCTCTCTGGGAACAACCAAGACACGCATATACTTCCTTCACTAATTTTGTGATAGTACAGAACGGATGCAAAGTGAGAAAGAAGTGGCACACATTTCTTTAGAATATAGTGTCTGAGATCATCCAAACGAGATAGTGTAAACTTAGTGATATCTTCTTTGATGTCACACTTAACTACGAGTTCCGCCACAGAATCTGGGATTGTTTCCAATTTGTGCCCATCCCAGCATTTGATAAAAGGAATTACCAATGTTGTTCTTTTAAAATGATCAATTTTAACCACATATCTTTCGATTTCTTGTGACATGTGATGAACTTTACATTTTTTTATCAAGTATTTCAACATCTCATAGTCCAGAAAATTCCAAAGATTAAAATTTAAAAGTTCCAAAAACTCATCGATCTCTGTAATTTTTTCTAATTTAGGTTTGAGGTTACACCATAGTGGAGTGATACTAGCACCGACATATCCTGGAATAAACCTAATATGCTTTTTAACATCATAGATTGAGGTTTGTTTTTCTACCAGATGATCTACAAATGTAACCACTAGATCAGTAAACTCTTCATCCAGTGACTGTACTTGTTTTTTTAACTCAATTTGACCTGTAAAAAATTACAAATATTTAGACATATATTAAACACAAAGTTTCTATTATAGCTACCTTCGTCAATAGGAGCACATAATGAAGATACTGGAAGGTGACACTCAGTCATTTTAGTGTCATCTGTTACTAAAATATATAAAACATGTGATATGATGCATAATGATAATAAAAATTGGATATAAAACTGAATCTATATTATGTATTAAAATATTTTATATGCTGTTGAACTTAAACAAATACTCCCTGTAATGCAATGCCTTACATATATAAAAAAAAAAATATATATATAGTACTTATTACACTGAGTCACAGTGTGATATGGTGACATATTTCGAGCAGGCTAATTTAGAGCCAGAGAGTGAAATATCTAGCCATATCACTCTGACAAGTGTAATAAGTGGTTTATTCCACACTAGATATCTTCACTGAAGTAGTTTTTTGGTAACTCATAGTGTAAAGTTGGCGAAAACTCACTAGGGGCTCCCCACAACCCCAGCTGATATTATAGTAGCTGCTCTTAACCTGGCAGGGTAGGCTCCACTAGAGTAAAGGTAGCTGTAAAAACCCAGAAAACTTGTACCTAGGCGGTTGCTATACCTACTCTGGTAATGAGCTTGCTGCAATACAGCCATGAGATAACACTATGTGATATCTTGAGTCTGACTGGTCACATACCTAAAAATTTCATTGTGAAGATATCTAGCATGGAATAAATAGTACTTATTGCATGAGTCAGAGTGTGATATGGCGAAATATTTCATGAGCAGGCTAATTTATTTTCATGAGCCCGAGGCAAGTGAAACTAAAGCCTGAGAGTGAAATATCTTGCCATATCACTCTGACAAGTGTAGTAAGTGGTTTATTCCACACTAAATACCTTTACTACTGTAGTTAGTACTAGAGGAAGGTAACTCACAGCTATATTTGGTTGTAGGGGCTACCCATACTCCCAGCTGATATTTTAGCAGCTGCTCTAACCCTATCAAGCAGGGTACACCCAGGAATGTAGCTGTAAAAACCAAGAAAATTGAAAAGTTTGGCCAGTTGCTAAACTACAAGGATAATGAGCTTGCTCAGTATGGCTTGAAATAACAGCTTGAAATATCATGAGTTATTTCAAGGTTCACGTACCTAAAGATATCATTATGAAGATATCTAGGGTAGAATAAATTGCCATATAGCTTTGAAAAATCGAAAATGCAATTATTGTTGTTGTTATTTTTGTTGTTACAAAGAATTACTTTTGTTTTCATATTTCTAGGTATTTGCAAGTTAAATTTACAAAATAGGTACTATTTGAAATACTTAAATGTGTACAATGGATTGCATGTCATTCACACCACTTGTTAGAGTGTCAACTAAAAATATTAATATATATATATACCACTTGTTAGAGTGTCAACTAAAAATATTAATTTTAATTAACTTGCTGAAATAGAAAATTTAAAAGAATTGTATGCTTAATTCAAGTTTTACATGATAAAACAATTATTATACATGCTACCATACATACTCACCTGAAATTTTGCATGCAGTAATAGTGATACCTTGTCTTTTCATTTCCAATTCCAGAATATCAATAATATCTTGATAAATTTCTTCGTGGGAATTAAATTCCTTCATTAATATATAAAAATTCTTTGAATTCAATTCTACTTTGTCCCGTATTTTTTCCACCAGCTTCCCGGACTTTTCCAATGTAGTTAGTGGACATGTAGCACTCAATACAGTGTCATGAATATCTTTAGAGATGAAATAAGTACGCTCAAGAAAATGGACAATGTCTCGATTATCTTTCAGTGCTTTCTCCAACTTACTGGTACAATTAGAAACTACAGTGTATTCAGGCGAATAGGGTTCCATTTTTGTTCTAGAAATGATATTATCAATAAATAAAAAAATGTCCATTAAAACATTTAAATGACTATTGCGTGCTGTTATAACAGCTAATACAGACCATATTCCACGCACACAATGTTTTCAAAACTAAAAATACTAATGATTATGTATCAGCACAAATGGCAAGCAAGCTTGTCTCACTGTAATTAAATTGGAATGCTAGCCACTCATAATAATTCTTTGTTAATTAAATGTTATTATTTAATTTATTTGTGTTATTCTGTAGCAACACATAACACTGATACACACACTTGCTCACTTGTATCCTTGATATACCTGCACAAGCTTATAATTGTATACTCTTCATGACTTGACTATTGGATAAGAGATTATGACTTGATTATTGTCACTTCGCGTGTGTGGCCGACAACTTATAAAGCAAGTTTGCACATGCGCCAGTCAGTTCTCGTATATTTAGATCTTGACAAAGTCAAAGTTAAGTTCTTAATAAAATCCTTGGTAGCTTGGAGAGTAAGATCCTAAGTGCGTTGGGGTACTACAAAGCAAAGGCCTAGACTCCTTTGTACTGCGTGGTTTCGAGAATACTGGTGGCGGCGACTTTAGAAGGCCAACCCCGATCGGTCCATAAGAAGACAGAAGCCGGGAGCGACCTTCAATCCAGCATAATACGCCCCACAGTCAGTGTTCTCTATAAGTCAAGTTTTGAAAAGACTATTTTTTCACTGAGTTAGTGGTGACTACCTTGGGAGGGTTTTTGCTGCAGTTACTCAGGTGCGCACTCGGTACAGGCATTACGAGATAAGTGAGGATAAGTCTGACTGAAAGGAAGAGTTGGAGCATCTCTCACATTAACCAGCCTGATTATTGGACCTTCGAGCTGGATAACCCTCCGGACAGTGTAACTACGTAAACTTCAAGAACTCTCACTTTCAGTATTTTGAATTGGGGACTTAGAGACTATAGCTACAACAGTTACTGATGTCAGAAGGACACGAGGCCATGCTAAAGGAGCGCTTACTCGAATTACACCCATAGTAGAAGGATGGATTAAGGCCACACCACAGACACTTGTTGTTCGTCAATTACAAGTGAAGATAGATGAGTTGCTTCGAGCAGAAGAAGCGTACAGACAGCAAACTGAGATTCTCTTGGGAATAATACCTGAGGAGCAAGAAGATGTTCGTGCTACTGAACTCGAAGGAGGAGAAGCAGAATTTCAAGCCAATCTTCAAGAGCAGTTGGACAACCTTACCTTCTTGAAGGAACAGTGCACTGCGTACCATAGTTTAGATGACTTTTAGAAGAATTAGAAGATGCTGAGAGGGAACTTCCTGATAATGTGGAACAGCTAAGAAGACGGTTACCTTCCTTGCATAAAGGGTTGGAAGAAATCTTGAAGGTACTTTCAACACCTGGAGCTAAGAAGCTGCCTGAACTAAAAAATAAGAAGTCTATTTTGAGAGCAAGAATATTGGCACTAGAAGGTGCAGTTGATCTAGTGTCTTCCAAGGGTCCAGAGAAAATAAGTGAAGGAAGTTCAAGTGTTTGCTCAGCCTCACATGATAGATCATCTCGACTCAAGACGCCAAGCATAGAAATACCTCAGTTCAGTGGAGAAATGCTAGATTGGGAACGTTTCTAGCCAGATTTCTCAGCAGCACTCAGTCATGACACTAAGCTTACAGACTCAGAGAAGGCTATTTACTTGTCATCAGCTGTCAAGTCATAAGAGGCTAAGGCCATCTTAGCTACACCCTTTGAGCGAAGACATTACATAGAGATGGTTAAAGCTCTCAAGGATGAATATGATCAACCTAGAGAAA
>WLWD01002291.1_pt1 | contig 42678 bp, 44 predicted proteins | sample 6712731 | NCBI WGS metagenome assembly WLWD01 (sample SAMN12718690, study PRJNA576275) | sponge metagenome | isolation source: marine sponge | host: Mycale hentscheli | place: New Zealand: South Island, Marlborough, Capsize Point | collected 2014-11-01 | reverse complement strand
TGGTTCATGAGGTGAAGTTGGTGGACCTGGTTCATGAGGTGAAGTTGGTGGACCTGGTTCATGAGGTGAAGTTGGTGGACCTGGTTCATGAGGTGAAGTTGATGGACATGGTTCATGTGGTGAAGTTGGTGGACCTGTGGACCTGGTTCATGAGGTGAAGTTGGTGGACCTGGTTCATGTGGTGAAGTTGGTGGACCTGGTTCATGAGGTGAAGGTGGTGGACCTGGTTCATGAGGTGAAGTAGGTGGACATGGTTTATGAGGTGAAGTTGGTGGACCTGGTTCATGAGGTGAAGTTGGTGGACCTGGTTCATGAGGTGAAGTTGATGGACATGGTTTATGAGGTGAAGTTGGTGGACCTGGTTCATGAGGTGAAGTTGGTGGACCTGGTTCATCAGGTGTGTGGGGCCACGCCCTGCCCCTGCTCCTGAAGACAGGTATGCCAGCCGAGAGTAAAGTCTTCAGGGTTATAGTGGCTGAGGAGTCAGCTGGAGAGAGGGAGGTGTGCGAGAAGAAGAGCATGCTTAGTGAGAAGAAGTGTGCTGGTTTTAAGGAAGAGGAGTTAGCTGGAGTGCTAGAGGAGTTCCAGGAGCTCTTTTCAGAGCGTCCTGGGTTATGTACCCTGCAGGAGTGCACAATAGAGGTGGCTGAGGGTTGTGTTCCTGTGAACCTGCCAGTAAGACGGGTTCCCTTCAAGTTAAGGGAGGGAGTGGAAACGGCCATAACCCAGATGCTGAGAGATGAGGTGATAGAAGAGTCCACTAGTGTTTGGTCTAGCCCTATAGTGCCAGTGGTGAACCTGACGGTAGTGTTCGTGTGTGTGTGGACTATCGTGGCTGTAATGAGGTCACACCCCTGCAGCGGCATTACATGCCGACGCTGGAAGAGTTACTTGACAGGACAGGTAATAGTAGTGTCAGGTTTTCATCAGATCCGGGTGAGTGAGAAATGTAGGGACCTGACGACCTTGGTTGCCCCCAGGGGAAGTTTAGGTTTCGGCGGATGCCATTGGGGCCAGTCAGTGGTGGAGGAGGTGTTAAAGGATTGCCGAGAAGTAGCTGGCAATTATATAGACGATGTATTGGTCTTCAATCAAGACTGGGAGTCCCATCTGGTAGCCCTTAGGCATGTGTTAACCTGCTTATGTAGGGCAGGTTTTACAGTCAAGCTGAGAAAATGCTGTTTCGGCAGGCAGAGGCTTCGGTATTTGGGCCATCTCATTGGATGTGGGAGGTTGGCTGTCCCCGAGGATAGGGTTGTAAGCTTGCTGCGGTATGAGAAACCGAAGAGGAAGCGTCAGTTGAAGAGCTTTTTAGGTGTCGTCGGTTATTACCGAAGGTTCGTCCCTGGCTTTGCAGAAGAAGCTGCGTTGCTGACACCGATGACGACCAAAGAGGCTCCGGATAGTGTGGTCTGGACCAAGGAGGCGGACAGAGCTTTCATTCATCTGCGTAAGTCATTGTGTAGTCGTGTGTGTTTGCATGTGCCTGTGCCGGGCGATGTTTTTGTGATATATACAGATGCCAGTGCAGTGGCTATTGGAGGTTGTCTCCATGTGGTCCGAGATGAAGAAGAGCTCCCGATTGCGTTCTATTCGCGGGTGTTGAAAGGACCGGAAGTACGATATTCCACCAGCGAGAGAGAGGCCCTGGCAGTGGTGTGCTCGTTAGCACATTTCGATGTCTACCTTTACGGCCAGCTGGTGACGGTCAAGACTGACCATAAGCCAAATCTGGCTTTGGTGGATGGAAGGAGTTCATCAGACCTCAACCCTCGGTTGAGGAGGTTCTCGCTCAAGCTAATGGGGCAGGTTACTAACATGGTGTATGTTCCTGGTACTACTTTAGGAAACGCTGATGGACCTGGTTCATGAGGTGAAGTTGGTGGACCTGGTTCATGAGGTGAAGTTGGTGGACCTGGTTCATGAGGTGAAGTTGATGGACATGGTTCATGAGTGGTTCATGAGGTGAAGTTGGTGGACCTGGTTCATGAGGTGAAGTTGATGGACATGGTTCATGAGTGGTTCATGAGGTGAAGTTGGTGGACATGGTTCATGAGGTGAAGTTGATGGACATGGTTCATGAGTGGTTCATGAGGTGAAGTTGGTGGACATGGTTCATGAGGTGAAGTTGATGGACCTGGTTCATGAGTGGTTCATGAGGTGAAGTTGGTGGACATGGTTCATGAGGTGAAGTTGATGGACCTGGTTCATGAAGTGAAGTTGATGGACCTGGTTCATGAGGTGAAGTTGGTGGACATGGTTCATGAGGTGAAGTTGGTGGACATGGTTCATGAGTGGTTCATGAGGTGACGTTGGGGACATGGTTCATGAGGTGACGTGAGGGACCTGGGTCATGAGTGTCATGAGGGTGAAGTTGGTGGACAGGTTATGAGGTGAGTTGAGGACCTGGTTCATGAAGAGTGAAGTGATGGACTGGTTCATGAGGTGAAGTTGGTGACATGGTTCATGAGGTGAAGTTGGTGACATGGTTCATGAGGTGAAGTTGAAGTTGGTGGACCGGTTCATGAGGTGAAGTTGGTGGACATGGTCATGAGGTGAGTTGATGGACATGGGTCATGGTTCATGAGGTGAAGTTGGTGGACCTGATGGACCTGGTTCATGAGGTGAAGTTGGTGGACATGGTTCATGAGGTGAAGTTGGTGGACCTGGTTCATGAGGTGAAGTTGATGGACCTGGTTCATGAGGTGAAGTTGGTGGACATGGTTCATGAGGTGAAGTTGATGGACCTGGTTCATGAGGTGAAGTTGATGGACCTGGTTCATGAGGTGAAGTTGGTGGACCTGGTTCATGAGGTGAAGTTGGTGGACCTGGTTCATGAGGTGAAGTTGATGGACCTGGTTCATGAGGTGAATTTGGTTGGACTTGTTTCAAGTCTAATGTGTCCATGAAAACTCAACCGATGTTAAATTCATCAATCAACACTTGACCTGTGCGTATGAAATGGCACTTTTGGTGCCAAAAGCAAGTCCCTGGTGACTGGGGAAAATAATAATCTCTTTGTGTGTTTGTACTCACTTTATGCCCTCTGCGTAGCCTCTTTTTCAATTTTCTGCGTCTCTTATTCTGCAGCTCAAACAGGATCTGGAGCTGCTCTGTTTCACTCAGGTCAGAATCGGACTCATCGGAGGGGCTCAGCAAGAGATCCTGGTGGTATAAAAAGAGCATCAGACAACAGAATACCAGCCCACATGGTATAACAAACTGGTGACTAACAGTGTTATACAAGATGCTTTGTTATTCTGGACCAAGTTCCAATACAGCCCTGTATGAGCAATAAATTAATGTCGCCTCTTGGGCCCATTCGCTTGATAAACACCATAGCTTATACACTCTGCCATCACGCTCTTTTCTAGTCTAATATGAAACTGTCCTGGTTTATACAAAGTTCTATTCCAAGGAAGACTTCAATTTAAACTCGCCTCCCTCTCCCTTCTCCTTCTTTACCGATCCCTTCCTCTTTCCCTTTCCTAGCCTAACACTATTAGGCTGCACCATCAACTAACATCTCCCCCGAGCCTCGCCAGTACTCCACACCAAATAAATAAAACTAGTTATATATATATATATATATATATATATATATATATATAATTCCCAAATAGTTCTGTGTATCTAAACCTACTACCAGTATAATGAGAACCTAGAGAAACTAACCTTCACCCATTGCCTCTCCTCCGTCACACTAGAGAAATTGAAGTCATTCGTGCCATAACCTTCGTGCTGGTTGTATTCCAAAGTAGGCAGACAATTATCGTCACTCCTAAAATATCAACCAAACCAAACAGTATATATTTAGAGGGGGAAAATAACTTTTAGCCAAAATTTTACCTTGAATTTTCAACCAACTTGAGCGAATTGCTGTAGACCTGTTCAGCTTGACTGATAAACAATTTTAAGTCCAGCGCTCTCTGGAGCTTCTGTACATGCAATGGCAGAGCTACCCTTTGCTTGGACTGCAACTGCGATGGTGGGACCAATGAAGAACCCAAACCAACGACTGCCTTGCTTGCCATGAAGAATTTCCAAGAGGATATTCAGAAATACCTGCAAAAACATGGCAAAGATAAATTTCTGGTTTTTTTGTCTTTCTTAATACATACATTTTAAAAGAGTACAGCCATTTCTCACTCTACCATAGCATCCACAGGACAATATCTTACCTTTTAAACAAAACCTCAACTCACACGCTCCAATAAAAGCCAGCACTCGCCTAAGCGCTAATAACAAAGCACGACTCACCACTACCCAGACACCTAGAAGACGCACTTACAAGATCCCGATAGCTTCACCAGCAGGAAATTGCCACAAACACCCAGAAATTTTTAATCCCCCCAAAAGTCCGGAAAGAACGGTAGTTAGCAGCTGCTATAATCTACAGCGATAAAAGGCGGCCAGATAGCTCGGGCTCACCCGGCTCTACAAAGAATCTTCCCTTTCTTCACCATTGGCTGGGCCGAGTCACATGCACGGGTAAGCGCAAGATGGCGGTGTGTGTATTGTGTGGCGGCGTGGTGCACGGCCGGTGCTACACTCCCAGCCATACTTATGGCTCGCCCCAGCAACGCGAAGGTCGTCGGGATAATACAGAAACCAAGCTCCATCTTTCTTACTGGCGGGAAACTGCCGGGAATTTAAAAATTTTAATTGAACCACACCCACTTCCGCCAGAAGGTAAGTCTCGCGCGTGTGACGTAAACCTCTGGTTCTCGCGGAGGGGTGGAGCTTAACCTGCACCTCTACACAGCTAGCTACTAGAAAATGCTCGTGTAGCATTGGTTGGGCGAGCGAGCGAAGTTCTGGGGAAATGTTGACACTTTCAATTGCATTGGGGTCGTTTGGTTTGAATTTGCATTGGTTTTCTTCCTGCAGGTTGCCAAATCTGAATTCACATCTCATTATTAGTAGTAGAATATGTAATGACATGTAAAGGGGGAAATGATGATTGGTAAAAGGTAAAGAATGGTACTCCTCATGATAAAGTAACAATGATAACAAAATAATGTGTAAAGTACAGAAAAGGGGAAAAGGGGGGAAACGTGTAAAGGGGAAACATGTAAAGGGGGAACCGTGTAAAGGGGGGAAACGTGTAAAGGGGGAAATGGGGATGGGGGATACTCTGAAGTGTCCACATGCTAAGCATGCTCGTGTAGCATTGGTTGGGCGAGCCAGCGAAGTTCTGGAATGCGCGCGCGCGTTTAAACGACCACGTATTCAGTTTAAACGACCACGTATGCGCGCGCGTTTAAACGACGACGTATTCATGCGCGCGCGTTTAAACGACGACGTATTCAGGATTTCCATAGACTACATCTTAGAGTTGCTCGCTCGCTTCGCTCGCTCGCCAATTAGTCTCGCGTAGCCAGACCCTTTACCAACCCTAACCGCTACGCGGGGAAGGAAAGGGTCTGGGAATGTAACGCCAAATCGGGTCCTACCCAAAATCGGTCCCCCGGACTGAAATTGGCTGCTAAAACCCGTCCGGGACCGGAATTGGCTGCTGAATTCAGTCCGGGCGGACTAAATATGGCTGCCAAATGTGGTCCGCTTTGCCAAATTTAGTCCCACCTAAAAAAAAACAATATTGTGTGGTAAATTGGAGGTGGTGAGGTATATCAGTATAGTTATAGACGGCTCTTTAGTTACTTCTTGTTGATGAGTTTACTCTCTAGCTACTTGATAATCTTCTAGCGCCTGAAGTATAAGTAAGAAAGAAGTATAGGAAAGAAAACCTATAGGTAACTTACCTCGTAAGGGAAAAAATTAGGTTACATAATTATTTTTAAGTAACAGTTGGTAGTTTGATTTCTGACAATTTCTCTTATCATCAGTAGCTATATACTGCTCTTTCAGTACTTCTTGTTGATATATTTTCCTCAGAAAAAGGGCTCAATTAACTATGTTTAAGCTCTAACTATAGTGTTATTCCCAATATTCTTTGACATTGGGATTGTTAATACTTGGAATTGTTCCCAGAAATTTCAGAGCCATCACAGTGTGCAATCTACTATCTCATTGGAAAATTCCGTAATGTATATTTGTTTGATTCATAAATTGCACACATTTTTGTGTAGTGTAGTTACCTTCCCCTGGCTATTTAGAGTTGGGAAGGGGACTATGTGTGAGATCTTACCACAAGCTATTTGGAATCTTTGATGTATTTGTGTTGTGTCTATGTGTTATCTTAGCTCCTCCCTATCAACACTTTGGTTTTGTTTCAATTCTTATATCTGTGTACTTCTTGTTTTTGACAGTTGGGTGTGCCTGTGTATTGAGATCTTTTTAATGAAACTTTGAACCAGTAGTTTGCTGATGATTACAACAAGGCCAACCTCAATATTTAGTATTTAGGCCTATCTATTACACTACACCAATCACATTCTAAGTCATCATGATAAGGAAAAGTCATACATATTATTTATATTTAAAAATTAATATTATGTGTATGAGCTTTGGCTCTGCATGTGAATGTGTGTGGTTGTTATGAGTGTGTATGTGATATTAATATAAGATATAAAGAATACTTCAATGATGAATAAAGTACTACTTTTTGTCTTTAAGCATGTTCTCTACTTCACATCATCTGCACATGTCACAGAGCCAATTGGACTCAAATATGATGTTATCAACTACTTTTACACAGGCACAGTGGAACCATTCTTTGCAGTTGGAACAAAGGATCATTTTCCCACCACTGTCCGGCTTTCTGCAGATGCAGTATATTCTGACCTTTTTTTCTATTATAGATATGGCTTGCTGACGCGACTTTTTGTGAGGAAAAGGAGTTAATTCTTTATCCTGAAATGCTTTTAATAAATGCTGCCTCATTATGCTCTGCTCAAACTTCATTTTAGCAGGATTGAATTCATTGCAGAGAGCACAAGCTGAAGCTATTGCAAATAAGCCACAGTCATTTGACCCTATTTGATATTGCATTTTTACATGCTTCAAAACAATGTGTTGATGATCCTGTAAATGTAGCAAGTCTGCCACAACCATCTGCAGTTCCTTTGTAAGTAGCAAGTTCATGCTGTCAAAAATAAAAACTGAACCAGGTTCACAATCAATGGTCGAAATTGTTATCCAGTGGTTCCCAGCGTGATTCAGTATCTGAACAAATGGTTTTTTCATTATTTCAAAAGAGCCTGTTAGCTGAAGTATAGGATTCTGTAATCCACTTATATGAGGATGTTGTTGCTTTAGAAGTTCCTCAGCTGCAAATATCACCCTGTCATTTAGCCATTCACTTGATCTAATACAAGATCGATCACTACTGTAAAGTTGTGTACTCCCTATGGTCATCCAGCAATCTACTTTTGTCCACGTAGAACTATTGTCATCCAACACATCTATTGTGCCTGTAGTAGCAACAATCATGGAGGTATTGCAGCAGGTCTTCGAGGGATGGCAGGTAGATGAGCAGGCAATACAATTTCTCTTGCATGGACATGCTTTTGTTGCACATCTTGTTCTACAGGAGCACCAAGTAGTTATGGGTGTCTCATCTTCAAGAATATTGAACAGTAAGCAATTATTTTTAGCTTTATAACAAACTTTACCATTACTCTGTTTTGCTTTAGTACTGCTGGACTCCTCTTTTGTGGATTTCCTACTTGCCTCATCCTTTTCCGCTACTACAGGTCAACACATGACTGCAGGGTTAACCTCAAATTTTAATGTTTACCTTTCTTCTGGTGCTGTGCTTTGGAAGCAGGGTTGTTGTTTTTTGTGGGCTCTGTGCCTGCTTTCTCTAATAAGCAATTTTTTATCAGGTAAAAGTAACATAACTAAGTTTATTATTTTACTTCAATAATAGTTTTACCTTCCAGGTGTTGTTCTTCGTAATTGCTGGAGTTGCCTTCAATGAATTTCAAGCACGGCCTTTGCTGTGACACTGCTGTTTGATATGGAAAGATCTACCCAAATATTTGTTTATGTGGTAAACATACCTGTTTGTTGGCTTTGAGACAGAGCTAATTGTGATGTTAACCCAGGGCAAGTGTTACCAAAAGTTTTATTTGAGTACATCACACATTTAGCCTAAGAAACACATTAGAATTTGATTAGGGGTATGTTTACATTCATGTGAAATTTTATACCTGGCTACTGCTTAGCTTGAACATATCCTTAAGCAATGCTGTAATTAGTTCAGGAAATATCACGTCAGCAGCATAGGAGAAAAACTAAAACACGTTTGATGTCATTCATTTGATCATGAAACACAACCCTTGCCTATTTGTCATTTCTAGGAAGAATAAATAATCTAGCTACATACCTGTAAATCTTTTCGGAAATACTTTTGCATTACATAATCAATTATTCGTTCAAACTGTTCTGATGAAATGCAGGAAATTAGATTGCTTGCATCCTTCAATTGTGCTATAGTGGACATAATATGGAGTGATAGTTTCATATATCTTAGGTAGTCCTATACTTTAAACTTACCTCTAGCTTTGCATGATAGAGAATTAAATGATTGAAGTGTGACAACCTTAATATGAATGACAGTAATATATAATATAATGACAAAAACAATAATATTAATTTAATAACTAGTGTGTTTGAGCACAAATATGGCGTGAGCCTGTCTAGTTAGGTTGCATAAAACTACAGTATTGTTTCATATATTCTAGCTTCTACTCCTGTAGTTCATAATGACAACAGAGTATGTAGCAGTTGACTATAAACTTTAGCAAACAAATTACTTTCTTACCTTTATCTCAGAAGTTGTTAGGTAAGCCATTGTGACTTCTGTTGCCAGTGGCTTTTGGCGAGAAGCACCTAACTCAGCAACAAAAATAGGCCAAAGGCAGAGTTTTAAAAAGTTTAGACTGGTAAAGGACTTCAATGCCATGGCAACCACTCGCCCCAGGTTATGGTGACTTGAAAAAACAAGAATGCTAAGGAAATAACCGTACAATAACATCCTCCGAACAAAATACTATAGTCACAATTGAGGTTGTAATGACTTGAATGTTCTAAAATTGTATTGAAGTAAATAGTGATAACAAAATTTAAAAAAAACTAGAAAGATTTACAACAAAACCATTTTAATTAAGAATTGATGGTTACTAACACGTATTTGGCTAACCTCTACTAAAGTCATAATGTTATGTCCATACTGTACGAACCTTTCTAATTTTTTGGAGTGAAGACAACTTTGCTGTCAGTTCATTAGGAGGAAATTTTTTTATCTCATCTATGTAGTGGTGAGGCTGAAGGGTTTTTTTCGGGTGGAGTATGACCTGAAGTACAAATTGTATTAACTGTTAATATACATTTCCAAACCTACAGTGTAAAGTGTTAATACTTAGATAATACTTCATGGTTAAAATGGTGTTATAGCAACATAATTTATTGAATCCTACTTTAGTGACTCACAAGAGTCCTCATGATAAGTGTAGCAACTTGTAGTGGTTTCCAAAATTGTACTAGATGCTTTCTTTTCCTACAAAAATAGTAACAGACATATACAATTTTATGATTTACTAGTGAACTTAAATGTCCTTGACTGTTTATATCATGAGGAAAGTCCATTAAATCTTTTGAAAGTAATGAATGCTTTGTCTATGAAATGAGAGAGCGTTTAGCACAGATTCTACACATGAGTTCACATACTATTTGTTGTAGACTTGGTGTACTCAAGGATACTGGTTCCAATTCTGGAAGTGAACTCATCTCTTTTAAATCATCATCCTCAGAAAGTGAACATTGAGGCTATAGAAGTGGGATGACAGGTATGTAGATTTCTTAACATAGAGGCTAACAAACATATCGTTCTGATAGGACTTGAAATACAAGAGGATAATGGGGATAACTCCTTTTGAGAACTCAAAGGCTACAAAATTTCAATTAAGTGTATATTACTAATTAATGATGAATTCAAAACTTCATTTACCAGTGGACTAATTGTTTTTCTCCTTTTCAGTTTAGGTCTTGCAATGTCTTCTGATTCATCAGAATCAGAGAGAGGGGGCTCCAGTTCAGATGAAGAACTGCTTTGCTGTTATACACAATACATACATAATATGCTATACCTCTTGATTACAATTACCTTGGAGGTTGACTTGTATTCTTTTAAATGGGCTCCATTCACTCTAGCTACTATGTTATTGCGATTTGATATATCTTGAAGACGAAAAAGACCACGACCAAGACTACATACAACTTTGAAAGGTCCAACCCATTTTGGATCAAGTTTACCACCTCTCCTATGTCTCCTCCTGAAATCCTTCTTGAGGACTAGAGCACCATTCCTAAAAATGTGTGGATTTGAATGCTTCTGATCATAAATTCTCTTCTGACGGGATTGGGCATGAACTATATTGGCTTTTGCTTTTTTAAGAATGCTAGTTCTCTTCTCTGTGTTGGTGAGGATCAGATCTAATATAATAACATTCGCTAAATTTCATTACAATTATTGATTACACATACCATCAGTTACTTCTGGAAGGTTTTCATATTGGCATGATGCATCTTCAGTTATATCAATTGGGAGTACTGGACTTCTGGAGAACATCAACTCAAAGGGTGTGAACTTTGTAGATTCGTGTTGAGCTGTGTTGTAGGCATATATACATGTGTCAATGTAATCCTCCCAGGTCTCTTTTTCTTCCTGAACATATTTTACTAATATGCTCTGTAGAGTTTGATTGAACCTTTCAACCAGACCGTTAGCCTAAATTCAAGTTATAACATAAAAATTAGCAATAATAATAGTTATAATACCAGTACAAAGTGCAAGTAACCTGGGGGTGGTACGGTGTAGTCAGGCGATAGTCGATTTTTAGTAAACTCATGAGTTCACGATTCAATGAATTATTGAACTCTGATCCTTGATCTGAAGTCACTACCTTACAAATTCCCATTCTCATAAATACCTATAATAGTATATTCAATAAATTATAAGCTTCAAGACTTCATCATAGTGCATACATTTGACTACCTTGAACAATGCCGCGGCTACATTTTCTGCATATTTATTTTTCATAGGTATTGCCTCAACAAATTTTGTAAAATAATCTGTTATAGTCAGGATGTATTTGTTTCCTTGATGTGATGCAGGAGAAATGGGGCCAATGAAGTCCATACCAATGTGGTACCATGGTGACACAACTGGTACAGGATGGAGCTCTGGGGTAGATTGGCTTAATTTGCCATGAATCTTTTGGCATAGATCACAATTACTAACCTGGATGTATCATAATTAATAAATAACAACACTCTTTGTCATTAAGTGACCTTCTGTATGAGTTATTTATTTACTTACCAATTTATTGACATCATTGACCATTCCCTGCCACATAAACCGCTCACTAACTCTTCCCAAAGTTTTTTTTGTGCCTAAGTGTCCAGAAGTGGGGTCATTGTGGCATGATGCCAGAATTCTGGATCTCTCGTCCAAATCAGTAATGTAACGAACCTAAGTTGTGGAAGTCATTATGAACTTAACTCCTTTTTTATTTTAAATAGTAACATTTAACTGGATCAGTAACATTTAACTAGAGCTTTTTTTTAATGTACTGAACAGTCCTTGGTTAATCAGGTCTCTATAGCTATAGATGATGTATTTTAGTGTGGAAAATATATAGCTATATCTCCAAAAAGCATGCCTATTAGAAACTCTGGAAGCCAGTTACCTAAAATGCTAGATATTTAGCTATCTGTTGCAAATTATACAATTGTAAATATTGTTTGAAACTTGGTAAATATCTTCATGCCTATACAAACTGAAGCATCTCCCTTTTAATTACAGTATAATCTAGTCATCATCCAAGAATGGTTTCAGGTGGTTTTGGTTTAGAGATTGCAATACTAAAAAATATTTTGAATGCTTAGTTTTAGTTTTTTTGCCTTTGAAGATTTTGCTAATTATTAGTTATTCTTCAATATTATGTAGTAGTTTGATAATATCAATTGACTTGTAGTTTTGGTTAATTTATGTAGTCTCAAATTCTTCAACAATGAGACTCGTAAAATAGAAAGTTTATGTAGTTTCCCAAATATTTTCAAAAATAGAATAGCTATTTCAATGAAAAAATTGTTAATAAATAAAGTATGATATTATTATATAGTTTAGAGAATAGCTAGCTAGCTATTTACTTATATCAGTGACACGATTCGAGGTGAATTGTTTACAATAAAAATTGCTTAGTTTTAGTTTTTGTCATCCACAAAATTTGAATAGAATACTGCGTCATCTAAAAATATTTAGTTGTAGTTTATGTACTGTAGCTACATCTTAGTTTTAGTTCTTATCAAAATGAAAGACCCCATGAAAAATAACGGGTTTCAGTTTTTATTTTAGTCAACACTACATGTTTATAGCTCTAATTTTAAATGATATTGAATAAAATCCTTTACTATATATATGTATAAACTAATCTGCTACACCTGCAAAATACATTCTAGCTAATCATAGTCCCATATATGAATATTTTATAGTTAACTAGCTACTACAAAACATTTTTGACTTTTTTCCACGAAAGATAAAAATTTTATGCTGTACCTGAAGTAGCTACACCTTTTCACGTATCTTCTCAAACTTGCTACTACAATGGCAACAATGTGTAGATATGTGATTTTGTTACCTCTATAATGAAGTACTTGTGGTACTAAAAATATAATGAATGCCTAAACACAAATGGCTATTTAGAAACTCTCTTACGATAGGACATGCGAAAATAGCTAATTGTAGAGTTTCGAATTAAAAATTGAAGTAGCTAGTAGCTACATGTAAAAGTAAGTTATATGCTGAGACTGAGAGATTAACAATCTACTGGTTAAATTCTGCAATGACTGTCCAGACAACACATACACACACACACACACTGAATATAACTAGCCATTGATCTGTGTTGTTTTGTGACTATAAATCAATTATACCTTCTTTCCATCTTTCTTACAATATACCACTTCACCCTCTTCAGTAATAGCCAATTTCTCAGCCTTTCTTCGTATTACCCTTCCCATTATTCGAAACACCTGCACAAACCCGTCCATTTGAATTGCGCAGTTGGCAGCATATAACTGAATACCTACCTGCAGGATATTCCCTAGTCCGGATATACCTAAGCGCATCCTTGACCAGAAGTACATCCTTATCGGTGTCAAAATCAACCACAGGATTGGAATCCGCCATTGCGGCTATAATTCAAATTTTGGTTTAACTGGAGCGCACCCGGGCGGACCGAAATTAGCAGGGCGGACCAATTTTGGCTGCCAATTTCAGTCCGGCCGGACCGTATTTGGCGGGGGACCAAATTTCGCGTGACATACAATACAACGACTTGTTCAGTAGCACCCCAAAAAGGGTGCTTAATTATCACATTCCAGCAAGCTTGCGGTCTACTGTGTGACGTCAACATCACATCTGGGAGGGTGTTAACGTTGCGTAACTTCGTCAAACTGGTGAAGTTGTTTTTGTAGATTATTTATAAGCACTCCTGGCAAGCAATAAACGTACCAGCATAAATAGGAGAGCTGCTACCCGGCCGTGGCAGTGACGTCATTGGCTACCGCAAGCATTGGAATGTGATAATTGGAGCACCCTTTTTGAGGTGCTGCTGAACAAGTCGTTGTATTGTATGTTCCCAGACCCTTTCCTTCCCCGCGTAGCGGTTACGGTTGGTAAAGGGTCTGGCTACGCGAGACTAGCTAGCTATGTGGAGGGCCGTAAGAACTGTTTCATTTCGTGGCTTTCAGCAGAGACTGAGCCTTTTATCGAGGAGCCTTTATCATGGAGAGGATCAAGCCAGCGTCATTGGAACTCCTGTTGTTCTCAGAGATGAAGTTAGACAGAATGTGGAGACTATGAAGGCAAATGTTGCTGATCTAAAGTCACTCATTGCAACCATTGAGAAAGGTGGAAGCACTGCAGACAGAGAGAGGCATACGAGCAAAGGGAAGCTTCTTCCTAGAGACAGGATAACCCATTTACTAGATCCTGGTTCTCCATTCCTGGAAATGTCTCCTCTGGCAAGCTACCAAATGTACACTGATGAAGATGGTAATCCGGAAGATGTCCCTGGGGCTGGACTCGTCACTGGAGTAGGGAGAGTGTCTGGTGTAGAGTGCATGGTCATAGCAAATGATGCCACAGTCAAGGGAGGCACTTACTATCCAATGACAGTCAAGAAGCAGCTTCGCGCGCAAGAAATAGCTCGTCAGAACCACCTCCCGTGCATATATTTAGTTGATTCAGGTGGAGCCATGCTGCGACATCAGAAAGATGTCTTTCCAGATCGTGATCACTTTGGACGTCTGTTCTTCAACCAAGCCAACATGTCTGCAGAGGGGATTCCCCAGATTGCTGTTGTGATGGGATCCTGCACTGCCGGTGGAGCATACGTTCCTGCCATGTCGGATGAGAGCATTATCGTCAAGCAGCAGGGCACCATTTTTCTAGCTGGACCACCTCTGGTGAAAGCTGCAATTCAGCAGGATATTTCAGCCGAAAATCTAGGTGGAGCAGATGTTCACTGCAAGATATCGGGAGTGGCTGATCATTATGCCCTTGATGATCAGCATGGGTTGTACCTTGCCAGGCGCTGCATCAAGTCTCTCAACTACAAGAAGCAGCCAAACATCACCATAGAGACCCCGGAAGACCCCCTTTACCCTGCAGAAGATATGTATGCCATTGTTCCAGCACTCATCAAGCAACAGTATGATGTCAGAGAGGTCATAGCCCGGCTTGTTGATGGAAGTCGCTTCAGTGAGTTCAAGGAATTGTACGGCCCAGCGTTGGTGACCGGGTTCGCTCGACTCTATGGCTATCCAGTCGGGTTTGTGGCCAACAATGGTATCTTGGATTCCCCTTCTGCACTTAAGGGCAGCCATTTTATCGAACTGTGCTGCCAGCGCAAGATCCCGCTCATATTCCTGCAAAACACTACCGGGTTTGTGGTGGGGAAAGACGCAGAGCACGGAGGTATTGCTAAGAATGGGGCCAAAATGGTGACGGCCGTATCCTGTGCCCAAGTTCCCAAGTTCACCGTTATCATCGGAGGTAGCTTTGGTGCCGGGAACTATGGCATGTGCGGGCGTGCCTATAGCCCGCGCTTTTTGTACATGTGGCCCAATGCCCGCATATCTGTGATGGGTGGAGAGCAGGCAGCTTTTGTCCTCAGCTCGCTGCAGATTGCCAAGTTGAAAAAGAAAGGTGTCAAAGTGACTGAGGAGATGGTGGCACAGATGAAGCAACCAATCATAGACATGTACGACAGAGAAGGTCATCCATATTTCTCTAGTGCTCGTCTCTGGGATGACGGAGTGATTGACCCAGCAGACACTCGCAGAGTACTTGCCATGAGCATTAGTGCGTCCTTGAACGCTACCATTCAAGACACAGAATTTGGTGTCTTCAGAATGTAGTTATATTGTTTTAATTTGATATTTGTACTCCTTCCATTGAACATTGGTGAATGCAGGTGCTGTCGATATGATGTAATTTCTGACCCATCCATTGTGTATTTAATGTATGCGACATTGTATTATACTATCTGCATAGTCTTGGCAAAAATAGATGTATTCTTTATACGGCAAAATGTCCCTTTACCTGACAGTTGTGGTTGCCAATACAATGACCAATCCCTCCTACTGCATTTGATGCCCACTCATAAGATACATACAGTGAGTCACACTGTGCCATTGACCTTTCAAAATATCCCATGTAAAAGGCTAGTCTTGCAAGCCAGATCATAGACACGAGTGAGTAGGTAAAGGGTTAACCTGTGAGACTAGTCAAAAGCACTTACTCTACAGTTGGTCACTTTGACATAAATTGTATTACAGAATGAACTCAATACATATCATGCCACACAGTCAAATGTGGTTTATATGCACTACTAAATATTCTTCCTAGAGTTTTCCACCTTCTCCAGCTAAAAATGCAATGGCCATGTCTTTCTCTTCGATGAGCTCTCTCGCGGTCTGCTCCATCTTCTCCGTAGCAAAGTCAGAAATGGGCAGTCCTTCGATGATGGTTACTTCTCCTTTAGAGGAAATGGTCACAGGGAAGGAATAGACGATGCCTTCAGCGATTCCATACTTGGTTCCATCAGTCACCAATCCCATGGACACCCATTCCCCCTGCCAAACAAACAACAATATTGGATCCACTCAACATTCTACTACCCACTCATAATCAATTCCCTTCATTCAATAACAAGGCTGAAATAGAACATTAATTGATAATAAAATGCTTGGTCAAACTTCTTTAGAAAGATGGGTTGATACCATTACACAAGTTATCTCACTACTAAGGAAAGTGACTACCCTACACACGGCACAAACCCATTTGTACCCAGTCAGACTGACTACTATAGATAAATAGTACTTTCAATACTGACAACACAAACTATCAACCAATGGATTTAGACAGGGGACATTACAGTACAGAGTGAATGAGCTGAGACCATACAAAAGACACAAACCTGAGACACTCCGAACTCATCACCACTGACTATTGATACATAGGCCTATCTCTGGGCCAGCCAATTCCATGTCTGTGCGTTGAAATGTTTTATTATAGAAAAGTACAGGAATTAGACCCAGACATACTAACACGGTTCAAACAGAACTACATCCATTGTTTTCACTTTGAGCTTGAAGAGGATACTTTTAACATCAAACTGCAAATAATTATTAATACTGCGTTTCCACTACACACTCGAGTACACTTCACTATAGCAACATGCCCCACCTCCTTGGTGCCGAACCACCAGTCCCTCATGTGATCACAGATTGCCTTGGCCGCCGACATAGCACTGGAGAGCTTGCGAGCTTTGATAACTGCTGCTCCTCTTGTCTGGATGGTCTATGAAATAAAATTCATACACATCAAATATCTTCTCTCATGTCTGTCCATTCTAGCAAACCTTAATGAAGTCTCCCTTGACCCATGTGTCGTTGTTGATGGCCTCTTGCACAGGCTTCTCCTTGCCATCGACTGTCACCATGGCGTGTGCCACATCCGGGAATTGGGTGGATGAGTGGTTGCCCCAGATGATGACGTTCTTCACAGCACTGCACGGTACACCCAGTCTTCCTGCTACCTGAATACATGAATAAATGGATAAATAAAATAATAACATGGATGGAAGATGATGTAAGAGATGACCACATCGTCCTGTTCCAGAATTACAACCATCTGTAAATAAATGCAATATTATGCCCATGTACAAAAAGGCGAGGAAGAAAGTTTAACTTTCTTATTCACATCTTGGAACCAGAACTATAATTGTGCACACTAGGAACCAGAATCGTGATTACGTATATACACTTGGCACCAGAATCATAATTATGTGCACTTGGAACCAGAATCATAATTGTGTGCACTTAGAATCAGAATATGTATTCACTTGGAACAAAAATCATAAAGTGTGTGTAGTGCAATCTTAATGTGTGCACGTCATAACATGTGCACTTGCACTTCTCCTGTTGAGTATGCAACATGGAATTCTAATCTGAAACACTTAATGAAAGGAGAGGAAAGGGATATCACAGCAACTTACCATAGACTGGGCTCTGTTCATATCCAGTCTAGTAAGACATGAGAAGTTGGCGGTTGGAATGGATGGGGCAGACTTGGCACACACCATGGCATTGGTGTTGGCAGGGTTACCAACGATCAAGACCTAAATATAAAAACAACAACACATTATCAGAGTGTAACAGACAGACAGAAGATAGGCAATGTGACTACTATAACCTTCTCGCACATGTGCAGGGGTTCATTTAGGGGGGGGGGGCAAGGGGGGCACTCACCCCCCCTTGAGAGGTACCAAATTTTGTATGCAAACCAGTATCATAGTTTTGGAAAATAAAAAAAGGTGATTGATTACTAATGTATGAATCATATTAGGTTTATTGCTGCACTTATGTACCGTCTTGTTTTAATGCATGCTAAGCAATAATTCTTCTTTTTCTTCTGTTCCATACATCGACTATTTCATCCAGATGTTTGTTAGTCAAATTGTTTGTGACTCAATGGCAATTTTCATTAACCCTCTTCCTACCAGCCAAAAAAAAAAATCATATAAAATGTTAGGTAAGGAATCATTCATCAAAAATGCTTTATTTGTGCCATACATTGATGCTATTACATAATAGTTAGACACTGCCACTAAGGGCACTACTGTGTTTAGGGTCCTGAAGGCCTCAGGCTGTGGCGTCCCGAGCATAGCGAGGGCGCTACTAATGGAGCCTGAGGGACCCTAAACACAGTAGCGCCAGATGGTGTGCAGTGCCTAACTAATTTAGAACATAGCAACCGCTAACCGTTTCCAAGCGATATCTGAGTTGACTATCTAGCTAGCATGCTAAGGTTTTACAACTCTGCTCACGAAGACATCACTAACCAACCTAGTCAGTACTGTGGAAGTCCTGCGTGCTTAGGGGAGCCTTGGTGCAGTGCTTGGGGTATATGCAAAGCTAACTTAACGATGGAAACACCCGAAGAAGCTTCCTTCGCCTCTGAAGACGACGTCTACAGTCCCTTATTTGCAGCGCTGAGTCAGCAACTCGACAGCTCCAGCCCCACTGAACCAGCCCTGCCCACTTTTGTGGAGTGTGAGCCATCTCATCCCATTTCCAGCTCACCTCCGGCCAAAAAGAGAAGACTGTTTGCACCCATACGGACAGACAAGGACGTTGAAGAGGCAAGGGCCAGTAGTGTCCCCAAAAAAACATTGGAAGATACAAAGTACTGTCTGGGCTTGTTCCAAACCTGGACAGAATACAGAAATAGTGAGAATGGGGACAATATTGGTCCAATTGAAGAGCTCAGCATGGAGGAACTTCAACATTGGCTGAGTAGATTTGTATTAGAGGTAAGTATTTAATTGGTATCACAGAGCAAATAACTAGTTGTTATTATACATAATCATTGATAGGTGAGAAAGAAAGATGGTGAGGAATTTCTACCAAACAGTCTGCACCACATTGTCTGCGGCATCATGAGACATTTGAGGCTTACTTGCTATCCAACCATAGACTTTTTTTCTCACACGGAATTTATTGATTTCAAGAGATCTCTTGATGCCGAGATGAAACGCCTACAGAGCAAAGGAATTGGATCGACAAAACGGCAAGCAGAAGTACTGACCAGAGAAGATGAAGAGAAACTATGGAAGGAAGGCTTACTTGGTGATACAACTCCACAGCAGCTACTGGATACCATTATTTTTTATAATGGTCTTTACTTTGCTTTGCGCAGTGGCAGAGAGCATCGACAACTACGACTACATCCTTGCCAGATACAGTTGGTAGAAAATGATGGTGAGCGTTCCTACTTAAAGTATACCGAAGACACATCTAAAAATAGACCTGGTGGATTAAAGGGTAGAAAAATAAAGCCCAAAGTTGTTATTCAGCACTCTAACAATGATAATCCAGAAAGATGCATTGTTCGGTTGTTCAAGAAATACACTTCCCTTGGTCCTGATTCAGCAACTGCATTCTATTTACAACCAGCAAACAAACCCACTGAAGCAGTGTGGTACACAAGTAAACCACTTGGTCATAACACCTTAAGTAAAACTATCTGCAGACTGTGTAAGACTGCTGGCATTGAAGGGTTCAAAACAAATCACTCTCTTCGGGCAACAGCAGCAACCAGACTTTATGAGTTGGGAGTAGATGAGCAAATGGTCATGGAACGAACCGGTCATAGAAGTCTGGAAGGAGTGAGAAGCTATAAGAGAACAACAAGTCAGCAGCAACAAGTTTTATCCGATATACTGAGTAGCAATATTCCAGAAAGAACTACCAACCAGCAGCAGTTGCAGATGCTTCCTCACCACCAGCAACTCCATGATGCTTCATCTACTCATCCATCCAATTCCCTGGAACAACAACAGCCAACTTTCTGCTCTGAAACTGCAAGCACAAACATTTCACACCTTTCAAACACTAAAAACAGTTTACCTGGACATTCTTTTTCTTTCAACTCATGCTCATCTGTAACCTTTAATATCAATTACAACTAAGCCAAGTAGTTCTAAAAAAAAAAAATTAATGCCCTGAGAGCGAGGGCATCTATATGTAGATGCCCTATGCCCTGAGAGCGAGGGCATCTACATAATAGAAGCCCTCCCTGAAGGACTTAAGGGATTTAGAGTCCCTCAGTCACAATACAAAAGCTACACCAGCTATGTTCTAACTATAAATAGAGAAAAAAATTACCTTCAGATTGAAAAAAAATTTTTTTTAATTGCTGAAGTTAGTTCTAACTGTTCTTGCCAAAGTATCGATAGGCTAGGGTCGGTAGGTAGCGCTGTACTGTATAGCCTTCTCGAGAATGGATAATCCACTAGAAGGCCATTCCAATCGATATGATGCTGCTTCTGTTGCCAGTATGTTTCAAACTGGAGTTTTTCCTGACGGGTATGGCTCTAGCTCATCTGAAGATGACTACTTTGACCTCTCTGATCCAGAAGCCACAGCAGATGACCCCAATGCTGGTCTAGTGTTGAGGAGAGTCCTGTCAGTGATATGGTTACACAACGTTCACCATCTAGTGATGAAGAGAGCCCTGTATCTCCAATGGTTACGTAGTTTACTCCCCCTATATTCGATTTTCCGTCTCAGTCTCCATCATCACCGCCTCCATCCCGATCGTCATCTCAGTCTCAACCCCCATCTCCACCTCAATCTCCAAGAGGTATCCCTATGACTAGATTGTGTGGTAGACTCCAACAAGTGACAATATTCATAAAAAATATATCTAGGTTTACTGTGTATGTATCAGACCATTCATCTGCTATCCATAATACATTTTCTTCATAATTATGATCATGTTTAAAAATTTAGCGCAAAAAAGAGCGAAATTTGATGGTTTACGAAGTACAGTTTCAAAAAATTTGATATAATATGCTGAACAATTTCCTTATGTTATTTCCCTCCAAAATGTATTTATAAATGAGTAATATGGTGTTGAAGATCATTGGTCAAAAAAGACCACTTTTAGTGCTTTTTATAATGGTAGGAAGAGGGTTAAATAGGAGAGATTTTTGTCATTGATGGTGCTCCGTAAACGGGTCTTTACACTCTACAGAGGCAGTAGTAACTGTGATCGACAGACTTACAGAAGCAAGCTTACTCAGGTTAGGAAATAATGTGGTCATCATATCATCACTAACAAGCTGTTGAAGTTGCGCTATCATGCTTATTTTTCTGGCTTGTTAAACAACAGTTGGCGATATGTCTTCTACTCCATGACTACGTCTGACGTAACCATTGCCTCTCTGTTGGCTAACTCTCCAGTTAACGTCTCAGCAGGTCTCGTCACTCCATAATGTGACAATAGTGTAGCAATAGCCTGTTCACCATATTGATTCATAGCTGGTGTGTCTTTAACTTTTGAAACTTTCCGTGGATCAAAAATACTGAAGGCTGACACAATTTCACTAGAAGAACTAAAGCGACACGAGATATTTTCTTTCAGTTGAGCTACAAACGGCTTTGCCACAGTCTTCTGGAAACTCAATACTCAGCATTGTAACTTTGATCCCTGTAGCTTCCTCCAGCTTAGAAGTCTCATCCAGCAGGTCTAGTACCCAATTTGCTGAAGGCAATTCAGTGTGTGAAGAGTCTGATAGTCCAGGTGCTCAGTTTGCAAGGTCCTACTAAGTTTAGCAACTTGTGGGAGAACATGGTCTAGCATGTAAACAGCAGCTATTGTGGACTGCTTACTGAGTGTTTTGCATAGACCTAGTGCTACTGGATCATGGCTGTCCTCGTAAATGCTATTTAAGCAAGTAACAATTGCTTCATAACTCATTCTGACTGCTCGCACACATTTCTCATGGGCTAACCATCATGTATCTGAAGGCTTAGAAACTTTTAATTCTGGAAGTTGAAGAACTTGTTGGATCATCTTGAGAGACTCTGCCCTTTTAGGAGAGTTGTGGAATAACTTCCAGAGAGTTATTAGGGTAACATATACAATGGTTGATACCCTCTGTGGAATTAGCAGCCTGGACACATGCTGACTGAAGGAGATGGCAATGGCAATGTACATACAAAGCATGAGGAGCAACTTTCTTAATTCTAGCCTGGACTCCCGGTTTTCTTTCCAGAAAATGTGCTAGCCCGTCAAAACCCATGCCCACAATATTGCTTACTTGAAGTCCTTTGTCCTTCAGGAATTCAACTAGAGCAGAGTAGATGCTCTCAGCATTGGCCTGCTTCAAATAAACTATCTCCATAAAGTGCTCTTCTGAATGACCACTCTCCTCCCAACGACAAAACACTGACAACTCTTCCATAGTTGCAATATCTGTACACTCATCCGCCATGATGCTGAAAAAAGAAGCTTTGTGAAGACGTTCTAGTAGAGCCTCCTGAACCCAGGTTCCTATGGCCTCAATAAATTCTACTACAGCAACATGGGAAGTATGCACGGCATTTCTCCCTGTTTTCTCAAGAAAATTACTCAGGTCCTGACTATCACATTGTACCACCACCAAATCAATAAGCTTCTCAAAATTTGTGATGCGGTGAGGGATGTGTTGACGAGCCAGAAAATGTGCACAGCGAATGAAGGATTTGATGGCTAATCGGTTTCGTATTCGGTCTTGATCTGCTGTATTTTGGAGTTGTTGAACTACAGATCCTGTCACTTGTGATCTCTGATAAGCTAAAGCATCTTCCCTGGCCTGGCTATGCACTTGAGTTTGTGCATGAGCCTTCATTTTTTCTACTTCTTTTTTCCAGTTTGTGAATGGTCTCGTCATCCAAACACCCCCTGTACGTTCAAGAGGTCTACCAAATTTCTTGCATAATTTACAGAATGCTCCATTTGAGTCAGCATCTACTCCAACCAAGTAAATTCCTTCTCCCACCTTTTTTTGGTACTTCCTCTTATCACTACTAGTTGCTTCCAATTCCTTGCTGGGTCCAGCATCTCCAGTGCTAGAGCTACAAATCCTCTTTGCTTGAGGAACATTGCCTTCTTCACAGCTGCTATGTGAAGGTTGCTCCTTGCTAGATAGCTTACTAGTGTTTTTTAAGTAAGACCTTAGATCCATACCAAAACTTATTCTAAAAGCCTAGCCAACTGTCTTATTCCACAACAAGTAGCAGCTGCAAGTTATTTTTAGTGAGAATGACATCATACCAGTCTAGCAAAGGTATTTGAGTAGCTAGCTACTCATTCTCAATATTTTCTCAAAAACTCTTTTCCCACACTTACCCCCACTCCCTCCCCAGTCTCATTGATCATTAATTGTATGAAAAAAAAGTTCTGACCCCCCTTGAGGCAGCACAAGCTCAATTTTGCCCCCCCTTAGACCAACTTCTAAATGAACCACTGATGTGTGCTGAGAATTTACATGAAGAGGAAAACTACTCTGAAGTAGAGTTCTACAAACTAAAATAATTTCAGTCCTTAGCTGTTGCACACTTTATAATTATTTTTTAGCAATAAAATACAAGTTGTCACTTTGTTATGGTTCAACTCACAATGATACTCTACGCAAACCAGCAAAGTAGCAAATGAAGCCAGCTAAATCCACAAGCCTTACAACTACCAGTCCACCAACCCATTGAATGGTTTCCAAGCTGTGCCCACCCACCTTAACAGTCTTTTTAGCGCACTGGTCCAGCGCTTTTCCCTGAGATTCAAATATCTTGGTGTTGGCTTTGATGAGGTCCTTTCTCTCCATTCCTTCTCTGCGAGGCATCGAGCCCACCAGGATGGCTACGTCAATGTCCTTGAAGGCCACGCAAGGATCATCCGTGGCAATTATGTCTGCAAAAAAATAGGATTATGCATATGCTATTTCTTAACAATTAAATCCTAACTTGTCAGCAAATCCAGAGAGCAATCTTGGAGCTCCATCACTACCCCTTGCAAGTTACCCATCATTGGGGTAATATCCAGCAAGGTGAGAATCAACTTCTACTCCAGAAAATACAATGCATTAACCAAACATTGACCTCTAACAAGTAGCTATGGTTACCTGGTCTTTCCCAAAGACATCTCCATTTGCCAGAGAGTAGAGGAGGGAATACGCAATCTGTCCAGCAGCACCCGTCACGCAAACTTTGATAGCGGCCTACACACAAGAACAAAACATAGCTAAGCTGCTGCAAGAGGTGAGGGCAAGGAAGACACGTGCAAAGAACGCACAGAAGGAATTGCACGCACATAGAAATAAAACTCGAAGTTCAGGCTTCTAACAGACTTACCATAGCAGTTGCAAGATACTTTCAATCCGTTTTTTGCAAATTCAGCTGGGAAGGAGGTTTCTTTTATGCAGACAGATTTGGTTAGTGGGTCACCCAATCTATTTTTCACGCGAAGAAAAAAAATAATCAAAGCGATAGAATGAGTAAAACGGGCGGAGTTAAGGAATAATGTCGAATTTTATTTTATCTGAGGAGAGTCAAAAATCCGCGTTGGTGAAGTCTTTCTGGGCTGGGATATTTCTAAGGGAGTTAAAATTTCATGGGCAAAGTGCACAAGTACTCACTGACGTAGGATTGTGTGTAGAACGAGACTCTTTAAGTGCGGTAGAAACAGATGCAGAGCATGCTTTAACTGTCAAAAACACATCTCTGTCCCCTTCAGTGCACAAACTGCTGACTGAAGACGCAGAAATTAGTCAAACAGACTTTACTGATGTTCTAGATGCTCATAATGGCACATTGAACTGGATATTTTTGGCAAGATACATTGAAGGGGAAGGTAACTCTAATTCTTTAATAAAGTGTTTGCCATTTCAATGTTTAAATTATGACAACAGACTCGGGTGACATCATTGCAGATGCTTGCAAGTGTAAAACTTTGGCAAGGTACGTCAGTGAAAGAATTCATGGTGACGAGACGTTGCGTGTTCAGTTGAAGGATGTTTCAGTGTTTGACTGGGCATCTCAACCTCAGGTAAAGTAAAGTTGGAGTCTGTATATGACAAAGTAATTTACTTATAGTAGTAGCTATAAATAGCACACTGCTAGAGAGACACTTGACCTGTGAGCTGAGATAAAGTAAAGTTGGAGTCTGTATATGACAAAGTAATTTACTTATAGTAGTAGCTCTAGAGAGACACTTGACCTGTGAGCTGAGATAAAGTAAAGTTGGAGTCTGTATATGACAAAGTAATTTACTTATAGTAGTAGTTATAAATAGCACACTGCTAGAGAGACACTTGACCTGTGAGCTGAGATAAAGTAAAGTTGGAGTCTGTATATGACAAAGTAATTTACTTATAGTAGTAGCTATAAATAGCACACTGCTAGAGAGACACTTGACCTGTGAGCTGAGATAAAGTAAAGTTGGAGTCTGTAAACAAAGTAATTTACTTATAGTAGTAGCTATAAATAGCACACTGCTAGAGAGACACTTGACCTGTGAGCCGAGATTAAGTTAGCAATATCATCTTTGCTTATATAGCACTTAGCTTCAGAATTAACGAGCTTGCACCCTGGATATGAAATGGATCAAACAAGTTTTCTGTTTTCTGAAACAACTTTTATGTGCAAAAGTTTGATTTTACTGAAATGTACATAACTGGGGCTGTTTGTGTGTGTGTGTGTGTGTGTGATGTAGGTGATGAGCGATTGTGTGAAGTTTCTGCTGCCATGTCTTCTTGTCAATGATGGCGATCCACGACACCTCAGCACTTGTCTCTTAAAGATGACTTCAATTTTAGAAAGGAGCCTTGGAGACGTAAGTCTTTAAAGTATTACTAGCAATTTTAGAATATAAGCAATTGAAAATTAAGCTATAAGCTATGTGCACTTTTTTTTTTTTTAATAGGTGGGTGCAATTTTTGAGGTTTTTTTTGTTTTTATTTTTTTGTATTTTTATTTCTCATAATTATGCTGACAAAATTCTTAATTGGGGTAGCAGTGTATTGTTTCCTTTGACTTAGTTCAGACCATCTTATAAATGTTAGTCAGTAGTTCTTGGCTAACCAATGATCTCTGTGTTCTAGTAGGTGTTTCTAGCATTATCAAGAAGCAAGCAGTGTCCATCTTTACTGAGGGACTTGTTAGTGAAGGAAGAGCTGGTGTCTGTGTCTCCTGCAGCTGTAAGTTGTTGATCTGTTGTCATGGCAATGATACGAGAGTTGCGCAGTATACAGAAGGTTTGTTTAAGTGGATAAATGTGTGTTTGGGTTAAACCAAAGAATATGATATTGCAGAAATTAAATTTAGCGGAAAAAATAATGGAATTATGAAAGTGGTTTTATATTTGCTATCTTCTATAGTGAAAGCTATTGAGCACCAAAAAGATATACAGATATGTAATACTTATTGCATGATTCAGTGTACAATATGTAATACTTATTGCATGATTCAGTGTACAATATGTAATACTTATTGCATGATTCAGTGTACAATATGTAATACTTATTGCATGATTCAGTGTACAATATGTAATACTTATTGCATGATTCAGTGTACAATATGGGGAGATATTTCATGAGCACGTATAAGTATATTCACAAGCCAAAGAATACAAGCATGAGAGTGAAATGTCATCTCCATATTGTACAATGAGTGTAATAAATTGTTAATTTGTACATTGGATATTTTTCCAAGACAGTAATATGTTTGTGCTTCAAAGGCTTGTCTCTGCCATACATCTGAAGATGCAGTGGTCTAGAACTATGTATGGGTGCATTGGAGAGTTCAATATGGAAAAAAATATGGAATGTTAATGTGGTGCAGAAATGCTCAAGGAAAATACCCAAAGTACTATAAATATATATAATATATGTGTATGTGTGTGTGTGTGTGTGTGTATGTAATATATACATACATGTTATATTAATCTTTCAGATCTCAAATATGCTGTGCTGGGCATGAACTGTGACAGATAACAGTACCGGGACAGGTAACAGTACCGGGACAGACAACAGTACTGGGACAGATAACAGTGCCTAAAGTACTCATTCCTTATACTACAAGACCTTCACGAACAATCACCCAATAAGCAGACATTGTTGAATCAATGACGTAGAAGGAAGAATTTGAAACAACAGTCATATATTATGTAGCTGACAATTCCACAACTATGAATGGTGGGATTTCACAATGATTACAAAGAAAAGGATGGAAATGGAAATACAACTGTAACACAGGTTGACCCCAACCCGGTACTGTTATCTGTCCCGGTACTGTTGTCTGTCCCAGTACTGTTGTCTGTCCTGGTACTGTTATCTGTCCTGGTACTGTTGTCTGTCCTGGTATTGTTGTCTGTCCTGGTATTGTTGTCTGTCCCACTGTCCCTTAGATGCGCTTGCTGCAGTGCCTGATGGGTCCACCACAGGGTCTCAATTTGAGAAACTTGAGCTGGCACGGGTTCTTACAACACGATGAAGTTCCAGTTGAGTACGTGAATCACTGTGTTAATATCAAACTATATACTGGAGTAATTATGGGTGGGTGGATGGGGAGAGGAGGGGAGTTTGTTAATGGTATTAAAAGGGTTCATGCATGTTGGCCTGTATTTTGTTATTTTTTGTTCTTGTTGTTTTTGGGTTTTTTTGTTGTTTTTTGTTGTTGTTGTTGTTGTTGTTGTTGTTGTTGTTGTTGTTTTGTGTGTGTGTTTCTAGACTAGTGGTGTTTATGCTTATGGTGATAGCTAGTCTGAAAAATGTGTGGCCTTCCTTCATCCTTCGTGATCTTGCCTTTACTAGAAGACCATTTATTACCTTTCCAGCACAAGAAACCACACTCCAGGACAAATTTCCAGGTGATTGCTGAGGGGGGTGGGGCTGCACAAACGTGAACATTTTACATGACATGACAGAAGGACAGACATGTAAGGAAAGCCTCTCAATGTGTAATAGCCACAGGGCATTGTCACACGTCTACTCTGAGATAAATATGATGTAAATGTTTACGTTTTGTTTCCTCAGATTTGTTGGAGTTTTGTGATGCGATCCACATGTTAATGAAAGATAGTTTCTTTATCCTTCCCTCAATGCTGCCATCATGGGAGGGAGCTCTGGAGGCTTTTAAAACACACAAGTAATTAAAATATAGAATTAGACACTTGATTGTATGTAGTGTTCTTACTGGATTAGATGTCATGGGTTTATATTTCTTAATATATCTCAAGGTGACCTCATTAGTATTATCCATTGTCTCTTCTCTTCTCGTAGCTATGGTGAGTGTGTGTTGATCCTGCTGCCATGTCTGGAGCACAGTCTGAGACGAGTGTTTGCTTGTGTCAACAAATGTCCCCACAGAATACTAACTGCTGAAGTAAGACAGCATAAAAGCAAGTTCATTCATTCATTCATTCATTCATTCAGAACATTGGTTTGTTTTATTTTGAATGTCTTAACTATTATAAAAAAAAATTATTCCCATTAATTTTGCTATTTTACTTTTTAAAAATGTCATAACATTTGCTCATTGTAAGACGTGATACGAATACATTTTTGCTTTTAAATATACTTATTCTTTATTTATTTTTTTTTTTTTTTTGTTTACTTTTGTTTTTAGGCAAACACTTTGTATACCACTTTGGATGAGGTAAAGATTTATTGTTGCATGGCTATTTTGAAACTTCTGTGAGTGTGTGTGTGTGTGTGTGTGTGTGTGTGTCAGATATTGGCCCCACTGTTACCTGATCAAACTCAAAATAAATTAATTGAAGAAATAGGACCTCATAAAATGGTGAGTTGTATTACTTGAATTGACTCAAAAGTGCACTTCCTACTTCACTAGTATTTTCACAGCACTATAGCTGGTAGTCTGTATCTTTTGTGCATGCTATAGCAACCAATACATGTGTGCAGGAGATGCTGCTGGATCTATTCATGCATCCTGAAGGTCCACGCCTCAGAGACAGAGTCAGCCACGGAGAAGTGAGTTTATTTCCGTCACCTAATCATTATCGCGTCACTGACAGAGTTATTCAATCTATACTTATCACTAGATAGGATACAAAGACCCATTTGCACCCAGATGACAAGAGATATAAAAGTGATGTTACTGGAAATAGCAATGTGTGCAACTGTGAATCAAATATTGTGAGCATGCGCACATGTAGGTAATTGCGTGTGGTAAAGGGTCATTGTGCCCGTAAGGTAAGGGGTCTCTGAGCCCATAGTTAGCTATCTCCCCCCAGGTCGAATCAGTCTTTATAGTTCGGCCGAGGTTACGCATTCCCGTGTTGAACGCCGCAGGGCGGGTGTGGAGGGTCTGTCTGGGGTGGGGGGAGACTCTGCCGGTTGACCAGGCTGCGTTTCCAGAGGGATCTGACACGGTGTCGGAGGAAGTTCCCCTGGAAGTGAGTCCCATGATGTGGGATCCGTGTCTGGTTCCATGGGAGGTGGACACGGGTCGGGAGGTGGGATGGGTGGCGGAATGGGCGTTGGCTGCATGTCAGCCGTGGTCGGAGAAGGGTTAGCGAATTTGCGTAGGAATTTGCGATTCCGTAGTGTCGCTCGTCCTGAACCCGACAACTTGATCCAGTACTGGTCAAATTGTTTTACTTCTGTGACTGTCCCCGTCTTGTCCCATCGGCGAGGAGCAGGTCCGGTCTGATTTTGGATGCGGACCTGGTCTCCTATCCGTAATGGTGGGAGTGCTCGGGTGTGCTGAGACCATTTGGCAAGCTCGGTTGCTCCTCTGGCTGCCATGGTGGTCTCCCTGGCGTCGAGGAGTTTGTCCCAGTAAGTGTGGAGGTTCAACTTGCCGGGTAATACAGGGATAAGCTCCTGGATAGGCCTGGCGAACACTGCAATAGCCGGCGAAATCCTGGTGACTGGGTCAGGCGTATTCCTGTATGCCAACATTGCCCGCTGGAACCTGTCGCAATCTAGGTTTCCATTAGCAGGCGTGTTGTCCGCCAGTGCTCGCTTCACGGTTTTCACTCCTATCTCTGCACGTGAGTTGCTATGGGGATTGGCGACGGAACAGAGACGGTGATGGACACCCCAGTCAGAGAAGAACTTCTTGGTTGTGGTAGCAGTGAACTCCGGGCCCCCATCCGTCGTTATGTCGTCCGGAATGCCAAAGGTGACAAAAGTCTTGCGTAGTGCGGTGATGAGTCCGGCGGCGCCGTCGATGGATTTTTCCACGATGGGCCAGCCAGAATATCGATCTACAATCACCATATATGTGTGTCCCTTGTGGTGGAAAAATCGGCACATAGACTCTGGAAGGGCCTCGTTGGGAGAATCGGTGGTGTTGGCGGTAGTGATGCCTGGGAGGGTGACATAACGTTGCACGTGGTGCACGATGACCGATGGTTTGATATGTCTGCTGCTATGCCTGGCCAAAAGATGGATGCATCAGCTTTTGCCTGCATCATTGTTGTCCCTTGGTGGGCAGAGTGGAGGAATTGGAGGCAGTCGTCTCGTAATGCTGGCGGAATGACCACTCTGTCTTTGAAGATGACTACTCCGTCCACCGTGTAGAGGTGGAGACGATGGATGTAAAACCGTCTGATATTGCTGGGCATCTTAGCCTGTTGTGGAGGGAAGCCTTCTTCTATCAGCTCGATCAGTTGTTGGAAGTGAATGTCTGCTGTCGTCGCTTCCTTGAGACGCTGCCATGTGATGAGGGTTGCTGTCTCAAGAGCTGAGCAGAAGCTGGACGTGAGGTCGTCCTCGTCCCTTTCGCTGGTGGTGTCGGCTGGGTCAATCGACATTCCAGCCATCAGGGCGATGGGAATTCGTGGGGGTGGTGCCGACACCGCGTCTGGCAGGGCCATCCCATGGGGAGTGTTGGATCCAGACGGGTGACGGGATAGAGCATCCGACGTTTTGTTTCGCACGCCGGGGATGTAGACCATTTTGAAGGAGAAGGGCAGTGTCTTCTCCTTCAAGTTGCGGATTCTTGCGTTTGAAATGTCCGCCAGAGCCCGGTCGCCGAAGATTTTGACCAAGGGCTTGTGATCAACAGCGATGTATAGGTCTGTGCAGCCGAGGACAAAGTGTCGGCATCGCTGGAGTGCCTCAGCGACAGCGAGTGCCTCCCCCTCGATGGCAGCATACCGGCTCTCTGCTGCGTGGGTGAAACGGCTTCCTACGAGAGTGATCCGCCAGCCGTCCTTGCAGCAGAAGAGTTCACGTTGGGGGCAGGAGCAATGGCGCTGAAACATCCAATAGCCGATGCCGGACTTTGACCAGTCGGTGGCTATGCATGTTGTTCGATCTTTGTCGAAAATCTCGACGCCTGTCTGAATTTGGTCAATAATTAGCCTCTTGGAGGCTTCGAACGCTTCCTGGTGATCGTTCGTCCATGAGAACGTGGTTGCTGGCTTGAGGAGGTCTCTGAACGGTGTCATGACATCAGCACGCGAGAAAGAGTAGGCCACCTGATTTACGAGCCCAAACCATGAACGTACCATCTGTGGTAGACGTGGGTGTCGGGAACTCGGCGATTGCTCTCGTAAATTTGCGGGCTGGTTTCACCGTTGTGGGTCCGATCTCGAATCCTGCAAACTCGACTGTGTCCTGCGCGAAGACGAATTTCTCTGGATTCAGGGTGATTCCGTTTGCTCCGCACAGGCGCAGATAGCCAACAGCGTCGTGAAATGCCTGTTCAATGCTTGAGGACCACATCAGGGTGTCATCCACACACTTTGTCTTGTTTGGCACATCTTCAATGAGCGAATCAAAATGGACGGTGTACCCGTCACCTGACGCTTTGTACCCCTGGGGGGCGGTCAGGTAGCGGTACCGTCCCCAAGGTGTGATAAACGTGGTGAAGTGCGTGTCCTCCGGGTGCAATGGAACGGAGTGGTATCCGTTCCACGCATCGAAGACGCTCTTCTTCACTTTCTTGGGGATGCTGCGTGCCTGGTGGTACGGGGACTTAGTGTGGTGTGTCTCCCTCGTTGCATGTTGGTTGAGGGGTTGGAAATCCACGACTCGCCGTGGTTCGCCGTTGGCTTTGCCAACAATCACCATTCGGTGACACCAGGTGTCGGGTGTGCCCACTGGGACCTTCTCCAGTACCCCGAGACGGACATCGCGGTCGAGATGCTCTTTGACCTTTTTCTCCCAGTGCACGGGCACTGAGGCTGCCTTGTGTACAGTGACCGGTTTTGCCCCAGGGTCGATGTTGAGCCGCAGGGGTGGGCCTACCATCATGGGAAGGGGTTGGTGTGTACACACATTGAATGTGGAGGCTTTAAAGGTCGATCGTAAGTGCTGCTCGAGTGCACTCCTGTTCTCCTCTGTGGCTGGGACGGGGAGAGGGATTGGGCCAGTTGGTGGTGGTGAGCGTGTCGGGCATCCACACGTGCGTTTCTCCGCCGAGTTGTTGGGTTGGAGTGGAGGTTGTTCATACGACGGGTCCCTAGCCTTGCCGTTTCCTGAAGGTGGCGGGGGCGTGTTGTGTGGGGAACCGAAGCAAGACTGCCCAGGTAGTGGGATGCTCGATGCTGCTGCTGTAGTCGTGGATGGAAACTGAGGAGATATCAACCCCAGATCCGAGCATGTTTCTCTACTCAAAAACAATCTATTGACACTGGGTGTCACGTACACCATCTGCTTGGACTTGGCCTTGGTGTCTGGTAGTGAGATTTCCACTAGGATGGCACCTAGGAGGTGTATCCCGCTCTTATTCGCCGCCTGCATCCGTTGGGACACGGGGATAAGGTGTGTCCGGGGTAACCCGAGTTGTTGGAGGATGTGTGTACCTGCCAGGCAACACTGACACCCTGTGTCGGGCATGCCATCAATGTTGCATTGTGCAGCGTGTGGGCGTCGAGCGATCTGCAGTCGGTCGTAATCGTCTGGAATCAGTCTGACCAACAGATGCCTGGTTGGCTGGGGGAGAGACTGCCTCTTCACCCATCTGTCTTTGGAAAACACGTGGTGATCCAGTGTGCGACACCCTCCCGTTTCGTGGGTCGTGATGTCGCAACATGTGCCAAAGATGGCATTCTCGGTCAAGGGTTGCTTTGACCGGCACACTCTGTCGGCGTGGTTCTTTTTCCCACATTTCCCACAGGTGTGGCCGAATGCTGGGCATTCGGCGCCGCGTAAAGAGATCTGGGGGTACTTCCCGTGCCCCGTCTTCCCGCAGAAGTAACACTTCTCGTCGTCCGTGTCGCTGTTGGGTCGTGTACGCCCGGCTCGAGTTGTCTTCTTGTGGCTGCTCTGATGAACCGCCCCCATGGAGGTACCTGGGTCCAGGAGCGATACGGATGTCTTTGCTGCCTCCTTGGACTCGACGTAGAGCATGGCTCTCTCCATGGAGAGTGGCTGGTCGGGTTCCCCCAGCAAGCCTTGCTTTATCTCTGGATCCGCGATGCCAGTTATCAATGCGTCCGCCACATTCTCCTCGGTGTAGTCGACTACCAATGAGCATGTGCACGCCTTGGTATATTGGCAGGTGGCTGCCTGGCCCCTGAGTCGTGCCCCGAAGGCCCTTACACTTTCCTCACGATCCTGGGTCATGTTATGCAGCTTGTCTCGTGCCACTGTAGGGTTCTCGACCCTCACAGCTAGCACCTTGATTGCCTTCATAATGTCGACCAGGGGCTTTTTTGACAGGGCCACGCCCCCATTGTTGCGCTGGATTGCTTTGCGGAGATCTGGGTCACAGCACTCTAGGAGTTGTATCGCCTGATCTTCACCCTTGACACAGGTGGCCTTCACATAATCCTCCCACCTTGATAGGAAGTATAGCCAGTCTTGGCTGGTTCCGGCTGCAGAGACCGTTGGCCTCTTGACAGCCTCGACCTTGGACCTCTCTGTCCCTTTGTGATTCAGCAAATGTCCCTGAAGATGCGCAGCAGCCAACACAGGGGTGGCCATCAGTCCCTCTGGGATTAGGAACGGGCATCCATTGACCGGGCAGCGCCTCTCTTCAGCCATGCCGCTCGTGGTGGGCGTCAATTGGAATAGCGCTGGGTTTGCTTCTTCTGGCTTCTTTCAGCAAACAGACACTAGTCAACGATCAATAGAAGTCTAGGCCCTGACAGTTGCACGCATAGATAGGATACAAAGACCCATTTGCACCCAGATGACAAGAGATATAAAAGTGATGTTACTGGAAATAGCAATGTGTGCAACTGTGAATCAAATATTGTGAGCATGCGCACATGTAGGTAATTGCGTGTGGTAAAGGGTCGTTGTGCCCGTAAGGTAAGGGGTCTCTGAGCCCATAGTTAGCTAATCACTAATTATGGCAATAATTCTAACACCATGTGATGGGAGGTGTGGTGTAATTGGAATGTGGTTTGTTGCGTGTGCTTGAAGAGAATCGTGACTAACTCAGTCACAAACTGTGCAGGGAGCTCCTGTATGTGTAAACTGTTGCTCAGGGGTTTGTTCATGTGTGCGTGTGTTTGCCTTCTTTTGTGTCTATAATAGTTTGTGAGATCCTGTATTATTATCATTATGCAGGTGTTACTGGAAGGTGTGACCAGACTCATGGCCAACCATGTGATGGCAGTGTGCATGCTCTTTTGCCACCAGTATTCCTTGGGAACGCAATCAACAGTCAGTCTAGTCGTGTGATTCATATTAGTGATGCAGAGTTGCCACACCTCTAAATACAAGGCGAGCCACTCCCACAAGCCTTTGAGCCAGTCACTTGAATGTCATACTATAGAAACCAATAGCTACAAATTGGAAACAAAAAGTGAACAGTTGTCTCTCATTAACATTAGCGTGACGGGACTATAATTGCCATATAGTGAATTTAACAATTGACTGACAGTGATGGCATAGCTTTCATTTTAGCTCCAGCACACATACACACACAGATGTACACCAATCAAACTTGGGAACGTGATTTGTAGTGACGAGACTGACACTTGCTGGAGATAGTCAGCAATAGGAGGAAATGAGGACTACTATATTTCCTTACATTCACTGTGAATAATGAAGCAGAGCCATGATACCAATGTGATGACTAAACTTGTTCTTCATTCTTCTTATAACAATGGATGGGTTTTTTTTTAATTTACCAGATTTACCCTAAGAGTAGGACTAACTAGTGCATAACATATGATGCACTTTATCAAGTTAACAATGAAGTGATGTGTTCTTTGCAGAGTGCGATCATTCAACAGATCATTCTAGTCGGTGACAACTATGTGTCACTATTCCATCCTGTCTCGCTACTTGAGAGAGAGGTGGGCATATAGAAAGAACTACTACAATACAATATCAGTTTTATCTCTTCAGGTGGAAGACTTCAGAATAAGTTTGGAGAAGTTGAAGACAGCTTCATTGTCTTACCTTTCACAGCAGCCTGGCAATGACAGTTCAGCAGAAAAGAGATATCTGAACAGAAAAGATCTTTCTGTGGCCACCGACTTGACCTCCCAACTCCATATGCTCATCTGTGACAGACTTGCAAACTTAGATAGAAACCAGTTAGCACCTGGTACACAAGACAATGTGGGTGTGGTTATCCCAGCTGTGTGGAATTCAGTGCCCACTCTGTTTGTCCCTAGAGGTCAGCTTGAACTGGTGGCTGTGCTGAGGAGAAGTATTCAAAATGGCAACAAAGCTGTACTGCAGGTGATAGTTTTATTGGCTTTCTTTTTTTAGTTAATTTTGTTTTTTGTTCCATTTTGTCCTAATGTACAAGGCATGGTGGGTGCTCTCAATGACCATCCTGGTATTCTCGAGTTAGCATGCATCTTATCCATCTGCCCACTGGAAGAACTGTTTCGTTATCACTCTAATAATAGATCACAGAGACAGCCACAAACAGGCAACTGGAGCTGCAGAATAAAGAGCTAAGGTCAAGACAGCGAGCAAACTTTGCCTCCCTCGTTGACAGGCAAGTTCCAGTGGTGTGTGTGTATGTGTGTGCGTTGACTGTTTGTGTGTATGTGTGTATAGTATGCCACTATACTGCAGCACATGTCAAGTTCTGGTTGTTCTTGCAATTTTCTCTGTATTAAAACTGCAGACTTCCTCTGATTGGCACACAACTATCAAGTGAGTCAGTGAATGTAGTAACTACCTCTTGTACTAACTCTATGAGTTTGTATTACCTTCTACCCACCATCCTCTCGGCGTGCACTGCTTTCTTTGCTGCAGGTTCCACAAAAAGGTTCTGCAATTTACTGAAAATTTATACTCCCAAACAAGTCCAGCAAAAAACCGTTGGCTAGAAGCTGATCAGCTGTGCCACGCCTTCACAACTATGGTGCACAAATCAAACATTACATCATCATGACATCACTACAATTTGCTCTCCTTTGTTGTCCACTGTTGTTTGGACAAAATAAATTAGAAATTGAATAAAACAGAGTATCAATCGCTAGTGGTGGCTTGGTTGCTAGTTTCTTCACTGTTTTCACTGATTTCAGACTGTTCGTTTGTAACGCCGATCCCCATCGACCTGGCGGTTGCTGCAATACAGCGACACACCGCAAACATGGTCTGCCCCTCGAAGCCCGGGTCTTCTGATTTCACCTTGGCTATCTCGTAGATGTGCTTCACAGACACACTCCCCACAATCTCGTGCTTGGGTTTGGCGCTGCCTTTCCTCACACCTGCAGCTGCTTTGAGGAAGTAGCTCACAGGAGGGTGCTTGGTGACAAATGTGAAGGATCTGTCTGGCTATAAGTGAAGAAGTGGCAGCAATGGTTTAGATTTTTTACGATCACACCAAAATATTTACTTTTTCCTAAGGGACTCTAGGTGGTGAAATTACACACAACTGATTTATAAATAATCAACAACACAAATTGTCATAAAGACTAAAATGACTGAAGCAATCACATTTGGCAACACTCTCTGGCAGTGGTTCATTCAGGAACTACTCTATGGGGGCAAGATGAGCATCTCGAGGTGGTCACAACTTTCACATAATAAAGATAGAAGAGGAGATGGGCGTGGAAAGAAGTAGTTGAGAAATCTAGTGTGGCGAGTATGTACTCTGTATGTTGGAGTGACATCATTCTTGAACGACAAATAGCTTTAAGGTCTTACTTTGTTTTAAGTAAGCTTGCTTCAATTTCAATAAATCCTATTCACTACTGCCTCTGTTAGGTGTAATTTCTCACAAATGAAACTAAACCACTTCCAAAGTGATTTAAGCAATCACAATAAACTTCATTTCTTCACTTTTTAACTTTGTATTTTGTTTATAAAATTTAAGAAAGGTTTAAGGGGGAGGGGGCTGCGCAGTGCATCTCAGCAGTAGCTTAGGTATTCTACTAAACTGCTAAAAGATGCCACTAGTCTCTTCCAAGTATCATTAGAGAATTCTCAAAAGGGCTTAGCTATTCGGTGAGAAAACTCAACAATAATCACTTTGGTTGCAAAAAGGAAACAAGTTAGCATTTTTTTAAAATAATCAACCATACTTTGTGTGTGCACACTAACCTTGTGTTCAGTGTCCCTAGCTAAAGATCACTCACTTGCAATAACCACTCTAACCTGCCCACACTGACTAGTGCAATCAGCTTACATTGACTGAGACTGCCACTGGAATAGGTACTCCAGGCTTCACGCTGCTCGTCTGCTCATTAAAACCCTTGCAAAATGTTCCGATATTGACACCCCTCTGAAACATGAAGGATTTATAATGTCTTCACGTTTCCTTGGAGAAAAACTTACCCACCTGGCCTAGAGTAGGTCCGAGCGGAGGAGAAGGACTCGCCTGACCGGCGGCTACTGTCATCTTTATAACTTGGGCGACTCGCTTAGCTGCCATTGCAATAATAGGATTTCAAATAAAACCCACCACATGGTAAGAACACAAGGGCGTCTATTAATGCGCCCCGCCCACCGCTACACTTGACCGACGACGTATACCAACAAACCGAACTTATGACGATACTTTACGCACTGATAAATTGCAGGATAGAATGACATGAATGATTGTACAAGTTGTAAGGGATGAGCTGATAAATTTTAAGGTAAGGGTGATTCTGAGTGAGCCTCTGGAGAGTATGTGAGCAGGACAAACATCACCCACAAATGCAGCAACACCTACAGAAAGTGAAAGAGGCCATTTTAACACTACGTTTATCTGGCAAGAAGATAACTGACCACATATAAGACAGTGAAGAGTCTTGCCTGAGGGTAGCGCCTCAAAAATACACCCAGACGAATGCTACACCACAAAAAAAAGTTAAATAGTTTGTGTAATATGAAGGCCACACCCACCTCACACGATCCAGTGAATTCACGGCCTGCCGCACATTATGTAGTCGACTGTTACTAGGAGCTGTATCAAGAGATGGAATGACAGACGTCATAGAGGGAACTCTCTGGGCTACACACACACACACAGACAGTTACACTAGTAAGCACTAATATCTATGTGCGTAATGATTGGTTTAATTCCGTGATTCATAAATTCATACCTTCATTCCTCTGCCGCTCTATTCCATTCATATGAACCACAGTCTCATTTGCATTCTTCTTCTTTGACTGTTCCAGTTCCTCCTGTAGAAATAACACCATGTGAATTGTGAATCAAGACTGTGTGTACTGAAACTATATAATCATCCCACTTTACACACACACACACACACACACACACAATACACGCAACAAATAGGACACAACTGCCAAATTATTATTTTTTTTATTTGTGTGTTGTTGTTTTTTTGGTTGCTGTTCTGTTCTTGTTTGTTGTTATTTTAGAGTTAGTGAATTGGCTCCAAGTTTGACTGGTGAAGTTTGACTGAATGTGTAAATGTAGGCCAGAGAAGCTCACTTATCATCTCTGCACTTTTAGAGATAGAAAGGTTATACTTTTGTTACTAAGTATAAACACCCACCAATGGGTGAGATGCAGGATATAACGGTATTTCATTTTGTAGATTGACAACACAATTACATATATATACTATACACTCTATCTAATAGTATCTATATGTGTATTCCATGATGCACACATGCATGCACACACCTTCAATCTCTTCAACTGCACATTGAGCGTGCTCCTCTCAGAGTTGAGAGTCTCCAGTGCTGTCTGCTTCTGTATGACAGTGTCTGTCACCTGGTGCAGCTGCGACTCTAGCTCCGCCCTCCCAGGAGTCACTGAGGTTGTTAGCTGAATCTTCAGATCCGCTATTTCCTTCTCTTTGGCCTGAAAAAATAGCGCACAAAAAACAACAACTTTATATAAAATATACAATGCTTTCTCTCGAGTCCTTTTTTATATGTAATACATTACATGCTCTTTTTTTATTTACCCCACCCTCCTTCTCCTCCTCCTCCTCCTCCCGTATATTGTTGGAGTCGATGCAACTAATTAGTATTACTAGTGGTGTGCTTGCTTGAGCACAAATGGCAAGCGAGCCTCGTATACGCGGTAAAGGGGATTCAATGCCATAGTAACCGCTCCCCGCAACTGTTTGAATTGAAAAAGAAGCAACAAAATCAAGTCATGTTATTTAAATTTTGTCTGTGATATTCTTAATAGTACATAGTTGTAACGCACAATACTTTCACACAACTGAACATACCTACGCAAGACTTACCTTCGTGGTTCGTCTAGTGGACAATGAATTTTCAAGTAAATACTGTTGAGTAGGGCTTATAACTGTGACAAATAGCGTATTAGCTTATCACCGCCACTAACTCGAATAGAAATGGAGCTCCCATAAGTTATTGAGTTTTAACTGCACCCGCAAAACAATTCAAAGCGGTAAACAATGCAATTTCTAAGGTGGTACGGGTAGTGATCACTAAACCGGGGGATTCTGTTTAGTGAAGTTTGGGACGGGGTCAAACACAGAGCAAACACAAAAATACGTGAGGGTCAAAGTACAAAATGACATACGTACGTCCACATGTGTATATAAACAAACTCATATCCCTGATTTTCAATTGTGTTACCCCTGTAAGTGTCTTGCTCGCTCGCCAACAATAGACCAGTGTTAGGATGAGTATTTCCAGAATATATAATAAGAAATTCATGACCTCCTTTCTATCCCTCGCCCAACCACCACCACACACAGATGGTGACTGCTATTGCAGAATTGTCTCAACCATTGAATTGTTCTATGACTGATGGGGAGTACCATATGGAGAAGAAGTGAGTACATATTGGGTAAAACCAATCAGAATGACCATTCAATGGGCACTACACACCCCAAATAGTATTTCAATATAAAAATATACTCTAGTTTTATGAAGTAATAACCTCACCACATGGCCTGGATACAGGATCTAACAATATTTCATTTTCTAGACTATTTCTTTAATTTTCTGACATTACAAAGGAAATCACATTATATCCTTACCTGCACATTTTCCCTGTGACTGATCCTTTCTTTGTCCAAGTCTTCTCTGAGCAGCTGCATTTCCTGAGTGAGCCGAGTCATGTCCTCCTGAACAGCTAGTCTCTGCCTCCTCTCTCCTTCCAACACTCCCTCACACACTCGCACCTGCTCAGACACACTCTCAAGCTCCGCCCCACTCCGCTCCTCCAAATCCTGCAACCCACACACATACGTAGTGACCCAGTCTAACACGGGGAAGATAATAAACCTAACCTTCACTATTGTACAAAGAGTTGAGTTAATGAATGAGAAAAGTTCAGGAAAGGAGAGCAATCATTGGAGGGAGGCCCTCAACCATTTCTTATTTGTTTGTTGTTGTTATTTTGCTTTGTTTAGCACAAGCGCTCTGATCTTAAATAGTAGTGAGTTGATTGTTTGAAATTGATGGCAGTGGTTTTGGCAGTGGTTTTGACAACACCTTGCCAGCTCGTAGTTCTAAATAGAGCCAATTTTACTAATAATAAAGTCAATGGTGAACCCTTTACCATACAGTAGTGAGACCCTTTTCCAGTTTTTGTTAGAATGATGTTCAATTTGAAGATAGCTACAGTTACCCTCAGATGGGTAGGAAAGCCTCAAAATGCGAAAAAGCTAAGCCGGTATAACTGATTTATAGTATTCAGTACTATAGAGACGTGACTGGGTTAGCCAATGATAGGAACAAGAATGGAGCACTAACAATCATTCATTCAATGGCTGATGTTACATCCCTGAATCTGATTCAGTCATTCTCGGCTTCAATTGTTCTTGTTTTTGTTGCTACACTTGACATCACAGATATAGCGTGACACACCCTAGCTTCTCAACTCTCTCACCTGTAGTTCTCTCTTGACATCTTCCAGCTCCCGGCATGCGGTGGTGAGCTGAGCCTGTAGCTGGTCCTTCTCCAATCTTAGCTCTTCAACACGAGCATCCTCTGCTCCACCAGAGTCAGCCCCTCCTCCTCCACCCGCCTGCAGGCTGTGAATCAATTTCTCCTTGGCCTGCGTTGTAACATCAATATCAATGGCTCAGCTTCAGTACATCAGAAACAACAACAAGGAAACAGTTGAAAACTCACCTGTAGTATACCTGTTGCTCTCTGTTTGTACTCTTCATGCTCCTTTTTGAGCATGTGCAGTTCCCTCTGCAATGTCTGCATGGTTGTCTGGTAATCTCGCACTTTCCCTTGCTCCGCACCCACTTGCCGCTCAATTGCCGCCAAATCGTTAGAGAGCTGTACCTTTTCAGCCTGAAGCAAACTTTCCCTCTCAAGCAACGTTGTCTTCTCCTTGAAGTGTTCGTCCCTGGTGCATGCTAGCTGGGCCTCTGTTTGAGTCAACTGTGCCTTCAGGGAGTCGAGGGCCTGACCGTGAGCTCCGCTACTCAGGTTGGCATCTTGAAGTAATCTAAGAGGGCAAAAGACACAACAAGTGAGCAATAAAGGAAGAAGTCAAAATAAATGTGATAAAAAAAACGGCTTTAAAAATATCCCCTTCAAAGCTTGATGATGTAATTACATGGTAATGGATTCCAGAGATACAGCCACAATTTAGAGACAATATTGCAAGCTAATTTGGTAAAAGGACTCTAAATTTATAAGGCTCACTGTCACATGATAAACTACAGTACACTGTCCTTCATTTTGACATTGGCATGCAATGGTACTTCACATACACTGAGCATAACCACCATTCTGGTCACATGACTCAAATGTTAGGTAAAGTACCACTAGTGATGAAGCTCTCACCTTTCCTGCTCCTTCTTTGAAAAAGCAAGACGATTTTTGAGTTCTTCCATTTCTCTATTAGCACTAGATACGTCGAGCCTCAGCGCCTGAATCTGCGTGTCCTTCACCCGGACCGCCTCCTCCAGGTCGTCACCCTGCGATCGTAGCTGACGAATGAACTGGTCAGACTGGGACGACTGCTCCCTCAGGGCATGAATTTCACTCTGGTAATGGGTGGAGCTTTGGGAGGACTCGGTCAGTCGGCCCATGAGTCCTCCCAGTTCTTCATTTAGAGAAGACACTTCTCTTTTCATCAGCTTGTTCTCCAACTCAAGGTTGGAGGCTGCTTTCTTCCATTTTTCCACCTCTACAGCAGCCTCTTCCAACGCTGCCATGTGCATATCAGCTCCTGACAGAGATCTGGTATTCTTGCCAGAATTTTCCTGCACTTCTCCTACAGAGCTGTCAGTCATTACATTCTCTTTACCGCTACTATCTACTTCCTCAGTTCCTACAGACTGGTCCTCGATGTACATAAAGGCTGGCTCCTCTGCTTCCTTTTGAGCCGTGGCTCCAGATTCTGTAGTGCTTCCTTCATCAGCACCCATCTCCACCTTTTTTTCTTCAGGTTCACTTAAATCAACGTCTTCGAAGTCCAAAGCTGCGAGAGAAGGAGCAGAATTTGGGTGTGGCATGGCCACTTTAGCCTGAAGAGTTGCCTTGGCAACAGGCGACACGTGTCCAGACCTCCTCACAC
>WLWD01003555.1_pt1 | contig 42695 bp, 35 predicted proteins | sample 6712731 | NCBI WGS metagenome assembly WLWD01 (sample SAMN12718690, study PRJNA576275) | sponge metagenome | isolation source: marine sponge | host: Mycale hentscheli | place: New Zealand: South Island, Marlborough, Capsize Point | collected 2014-11-01 | reverse complement strand
TTGATTCCTAATAGCACAGATTACCCGTGCTATCACTCACTAATAGTAGGCCAGCTTTACGAGTGCTATTGATTCCTAATAGCACAGGTTACCCGTGCTATCACTCACTAATAGTAGGCCAGCTTTACGAGTGCTATTGATTCCTAATAGCACAGATTACCCGTGCTATCACTCACTAATAGTAGGCCAGCTTTACGAGTGGTATTGATTCCTAATAGCACAGGTTACCCGTGCTATCACTCACTAATAGTAGGCCAGCTTTACGAGTGGTATTGATTCCTAATAGCACAGGTTACCCGTGCTATCACTCGCTAATAGTAGGCCAGCTTTACGAGTGGTATTGATTCCTAATAGCACAGGTTACCCGTGCTATCACTCACTAATAGTAGGCCAGCTTTACGAGTGGTATTGATTCCTAATAGCACAGGTTACCCGTGCTATCACTCACTAATAGTAGGCGCTTTTAAAAAGTCATTTGCAATTGTAGGTACACTGTATCATTCACTCACTATTTCCTTATTCAGGATTAGCTTCCACTGGAACTTGATTTTCAACATATGGTTCCTCCTAATCTGTTGAAAAAAATTCCGTCTAATACGGGTAGAGCTTCTGTGGTAAAGAATGACATTGTTTTCAATTAGAAACTACTTGAACTATACGTTTCCAAGGTTAACGCTGCACGCGTGTGCACTTACCCATACTTTTTCACTTAGCTACCGATGTATTTCACTTAGTTACCGTGCTATTTCAATTAGTTACGCACTATTTCACTTTCCCCGTGCAATTTCAATTGAACAGCGATTTTTCCCATACATTTTTGAATGGGCCATTTACTTGCCGTACTATTGCAATTGGGACTACTTTGCAAGATGTATATTAAAAACCAAACATCTCCTGGAATTTTCTCCCCCAGAGAAAGTTCCCCCCTCCCCCGAAAGATCTGAATTTTTAATTATAATCTATTCTTATAAATCAATTCATCAATCAATAAATATAGTCATAAGAATAATAGTAATAATAATTGGCGAGCGAGCGTAGCGAGCGAGACACTTACAGGGGTAACACAAATTGAAAATCGGGGATGTTTGTTTATCAGTATGTATGGACGTACGTATGTCATTTTGTACTTTGACCCCCGCGTATTTTTGTGTTCGCTCGGCGTTCGACCCCGTCCCAAACTTCACTAAACAGTATCCTCTGGTTTAGCGACCATTACCCGTATCACCTTAGAAATTGAATTGTGTGTACCGCTTTGAATTCTTTTGCGTGTGCAGTTAAAACTCTAAAACTTATGGGAGTTCCATTTCTATTCGAGTTAGTCGCTATTTGTCACAGTTATAAGCACTACTCAACAGCATTTACTGGAAAATTCATTGTCCACTAGACGAACCACGAAGGTAAGTCTTGCGTAGGTATGTTCAGTTGTGTGAAAGTATTGTGCGTTGCAACTACTATTAAGAGTATCACAAAGAAAATTTTAAATAACGTGACTTGATTTTGTGGTTCTTTTTCAATTCAAACAGTTGAGGGGAGTGGTTACTATGACATTGAATCCCCTTTACCGTATATGCTTAATTTAACAACTCGACTTTATTTTAGTAGTTTGAACAACCATAGTGTAGTTTAAGGCTCGCTCGCCATTTGTGCTCAAGCACACCGCTAGTAATAATAGTAATAATAGTAATAATAATAATAATAATAGTAATAATAATAATAATAATAGTAATAATAATAATAATAATAATAATAATAATAATAATAATAATAATAGTAATAATAATAATAATAATAATAATTTTTAAATTTAATTTTTACTAACACTTACAGTGTCCAGTGAGTTCATGGAGGATGACGATGGCGTATTTGCAGAGGAGTTTGATAGCACCCTCAAAGATGACTTGATAGACTGTGCTTGTCCCTGCTCTGTGATGACATCAAGTTTCCTCACGATGATGACATGATTTCAACATGCACATCTACTGGCACAGTCAGTTTTTGTCATTCCGAGAGCCTTCAGATTCACCATTCTAGCTGTTGATGGAACCAGTACTAACCAGTCTTATCGTTTCTGATCAGACAGTGGTCATTTGTATGCTGATTACACTCACCTGAGTAGTCTGCTAGGTCTGCCAAGTTGCTCGAGCACTCAGTAGCATAGGATCATTCAGAAGCTGGAAGATCATGGCAGTGATCTGGCTGAGTGGTCTTGCGAGAGGGTGTCCGGGACCGGGGAGATGCTAGTCGGTGGATGGCAACATTCGATGGATTCTACCTGACCCGAGGGCATTACTTGAACAATTTGTCGGCCACACTTCATGGCTTTACTTCCGGTAAAATTGCGTACTTCACCCATCAAACTAAGAGAGGGAAAGGCAGTAACTGGCGTGGCACATCAGCAGGAGAAGAGACTGACATGCTGGATGAGCTGCTTGGAAAGAGCAAGCAAGATGTTTTTTTCAATTCAGGAGTTGGTGACAGACAAAGACTTGTCAGTAAATGCCACATTTTGCCATTACTTTCCTGAGGGAACGATGACATACTGTCACAACCATTATGCAAAGACTCTGCGCAAAAACCTTGAAATAATAAAAGAGACTAAGTGTGAGGTATGAGGTAATTTTTATTATTGACTAAATAAATAATTCACATTTACCTATTCTTGCAATGTCCGTGTAAAGCAGCAAATTTCCACTGCAAGAGAATGACGGAGAGCTTGATAAATTCTTGCAAGACTGCGCTCAGCAGTTTGATATCTTCAGATGAACTGGTATCTGCTGAAGTCTTTTTCAGAAGCCATTCAAAACTTCGTCAATCACTACTGCCTACAAGACCACACAGAAATGGTGTCATCATCCAAAGGTAAATTACAAAGAAATTTTTGTTATTGTTATCATCATCATTACTATAATAATAATAATTATTATTATTGTTATTATTATAATTTATAATTATCATCATCATCATCATTATTATTATTGTTATTACTATTATTATCATTATTATTATTAAATTCGTTCAATTCTGATGGTACTCCATACACAACGGATAATGGGTTCGCCTGCAAGGAACAGGTTGCTGGTTTTGAAAGAGACTCTGCTCGACCTCAGGATTATGTTTCAGATTGTGGCAGGTTGACAACCAATGTCGTTGAAGGTTTTCATGGCATGGGACTGGTGTATCGAAACAAATGGACTGATCTTGGTCCAGTGCATTACACATACAAAACCAACATGGCCATATATCACAAAGTATACAATTGGTACAAAGTACACTATCTATGAGGTAATATAAAATAATATGTGATGACAAATAGAGCATAGGTCCTGTATGGAAGCTGTTGTTCCTAATGCGCATATGGGAGTGGACGTGCCAACAACTGCAGTGGCTGCCATTCTTAGTTTCGAGGGTAACAGGCATCACCTCCAGTCTTTAAGAAGTGGACGGCCACTTTCTGTTGTGTTGCCACAATTTTTAGAGTGGTCAGTGCCCGACCTCCTTTATACCTGAATTTCTAACACAATGGAGATGCAGATGGATTCTCTCTGATTATATCTTTTTAAAGTTTCTGTAGCTTTTGCTGACAGACTGCAGGGCTATGACAAGTTGAAAGAGTTGCTGGTGGAAGTGATCAGATCTTTAGCAGCACGTAGAAATGTATTTGGAAATTTTCCAATAGAATACGAATTAGGATTTGTGGTTGAGGAGAAAAGATTTGTCACCTTCCAATCTTGTTCTGAGTCATAACTACACTAGTTAGTTACTATAGTTACTGGTGGTAATAGTAATATGACAGTCATAGTAACATTAATATTATAGTAACAGTAATCAGTTGTAGTACCATTGTAGAACAGTCATAGTAATAGTCATTATGGTATAGTAATAGTAGTAGTTGTAGCCACAGAAACAGTGAGTTATACTTCAAATAGAGAGTACCTACAGAAGGAATAAAAATAAAAAAACGTTTGAGTATAACATTTTTTCTACTAAAATATTAAATGATAGCATGGGTAACATAACTTTATTAACTTTATTAATAACGGCATGAGTAGCGAGAATATGTTTACTCTTGAGTGTCAAGATTTTAACGGAATAGCCACAAACGTTTTTTTTAAATGTACTATTATCATCACAACCAAATGTATTGATAACAATGTATTTAGGCTCACAAGGCCATTTCTTTGTTCGAGGGCAAGTATCGTCATTGTCAAGGTCTTATATCTTTGACAACGCCCCCCTCTCACATGACAAGGCCAAAGGATGTGTTGAATGCAGAGTGCATGTACGTGGAAGATGGTGGGGCAGCCCTTCATGAGAGATACGGTGTGGAATGGAGAGGTTCAGGGAATGGTCAGTGATGATGGCACTCAGAAGGGAATGAGGACAGTGCTAGAGGAGAGAGGGATCAACACATCCAGCATGACTACAGTGAAGATGAGGGAAGAACTTCAGACATTCCAGGCAAGTTATATTGTACTTATGATATAGTAATACACAATGTGAAAAAAATAACAACATGGCAACACTTGTAGTGTGTATTACCACACATCAACGCTTTTCTAACTCCCTTTCAAGTTGTTGTTGTTTTTTTATTAGAAAAATTGGTAAAGTGAGGGTGGGAGGCAAAATAGAGAGGGGAGGGAGGGTGGCTTGCTTTAAGTGTGCTCAATGAACAAACAAAATCCGTCTTTAAACCTGTTTGTGGAACTGTTTTTTTTTTTGTTTTTTTTTTGTTTGTTTTTTTAATTACAGTACTTAAAACGTGCACAAGTATGTAGTCAAAATGTCACTAAAGGGTTTTGAGGGGGTGAAAGTTTGGTCTCTCACTGCTCTTTCTTGCCTGCTTGCTCTCTGGTGCTGGTGCCGTTTTTGTTTGTTTGTTTGTTAACCGCCTTCTGACTGTCCGTTTAGACTGCTCTCTTACCTGATTGCCCAGCTAAGATTTCACCTGGAAAGGTGGAGGGAGACTGTCAGGTAACGATTATACAGAACTTATGTGTCACCTTCGAAGACACCCAATGTCAGTGCCCCGTCCTGTGGCAATGATATCGTGCCGCTTGAGGTTGCCGTGCTGTAGACAATGGTTCACACGGTTTTCTGGCTGGTCCCTTATTTTGCCGTAGCTGATGTGTGTTCTTACACCACAATTGTTTTGGAATCTCTGAGAACCTCTGTGTGTAGTTTTTTATACTGGCTGACTTTACCACTCAATATTGTTTTTCATTCCAGGAAGCTTCTCATGGGTTTCCTCATAATTTCTCCATGCTCATGGACCACCCTGCTTGTTCCTTGTCTCTATATATAATGTGTCCATTAATTAAGTGATAGTGTGAATGTGGATTATATGACACCTGAAATCAGACTCTTCCCCGTTCATTGTGTGTGTGTGTGTGTGTGTGTGTGTGTGTGTGTGTGTGTGTGTGTGTGTGTGTTTGCACAACGGAGAGCCTCACAATTAATACATTCTGGAGTAGGTATGAGGAAATGTCTTCACTACTACAGCTGCTCCAATGCAGAAGTTGGAAACATACGAACCAAATATCCTGAGCCTAGAACAAACATTCACCTTTACTGAATCAGTTTTTACTACAAGATCTGTATAAAAAAACAACACAAAACTAAAAATAAAGACAAAGGAATATACTTTTTTTGTTTTTTTTCTAGCTTTTATTCATCAGATTAGGAAGACTTTATTCAGTTTGCTATTCTTAAAAATAAATGTAGCTATGTTACCATTCATTTAATCTAAACAATATGGAATTATTCATTATTCCGGGTAGTTGTAGCTTTTGTAGTATCTCTGACTATCTAAATGACCAGTAGCTACTGACTTTAAAAAAAAACAACTACTCAATTCCAAGAATAAAACTAGTATTTTGAAAGTATGTATGGTAAAATGTTCAGTGCCAAGTAACCACTTACCTTGACTTCCTGTGACTTGAAAGAACAAAACATTTTTAAGCATAAGGGTAAAGTTGGCAAATACATTATTATTATTGTTGTTGTTGTTGTTGTTATTGTTATTGTTATGAAGTTTCTAAATGAATACTGTGCATTAGTAGATAAAATCACAATATTTCATGAGCAGGCTAATTTATTTTCCTGGAGTATTTCTGCATTACATGAGCACTCAATATTTCCCCATATTTCATGCTGCATACTGAACGCTTCAACTCGCTCATGTGTAGTTCTTGGCGACTGTATTTTAGATGTATGGTGGAGTTACTTCTGAACAATGAGGACATAACAGTTCACTGTTTTGGAAAAATATTCAATGTTTATTATTACACTAGTCAACAGTGAGGGGGTGACATTTCACTCTCGTGCTATGCATGCTCTTAAATATCTCCCCATATTGTATTCTGGCTCATGCCATAAGTATTATATTGAATGCATATATTGTGTTAGATAATGATTTCAGTGCGATACAAATATTGCTAAGACTACTGTATCCTAGAGATAAAGGGAGTTCTTGACCAACAAGTCGTTTGTATATAGTAAATAATTGTGGAGGTTTTAACTTCTCATGTGTCTACTTTGCTATGCAGATGATGATGTGGTGGTATGGGATATAAGCAGCACTGCCCAGTTGGAACCACTTGCTACGATTTTTGGGGAAGTAGGATCTACAGCAATTGGATTCATTGATACTGTTTTCGACATAGTTTGGAACTTATTTCAATTTTGAAATAACATATCCTAAATATTTTGAACTCATTTAGTACTTTTTTTCACTCTCATTTGTGAAACAGGTAATCCAAAAAACATTTTCTTTCCTGAACCATTCAATGTTAAGTTCTGTAAGACTGTGTTCAACTATGTATATCATTTATATTATGTTGTGTGTAATCATCACATTAATCATCACATCCTTCACTATAACCCCACATTTCATGACAATAATTAATCAGTATCTTCTTACCACATATGTAATTGATACCATTAGCTATTACCTCGAAGTATGTAGCTAGCATGGAATTGTATGCCTTGAAATTGCCACTACTTTAAGGGAGAGTTAGCTATTAGACCACACTAGACAGAACCCTCTAAATAATAATAATAATGGCTGGTTGTCGTAGTTTAGTGTCACAGTGCTTGTGTGTTAAGCAAGCATAGTCCTGGGTTTGATTCCCAGTGGCGGCCAAATATTTTTAATTCTATATTGTTAAAAGAAAAAAGAAAAGCCTATGAAAGAGAGAATACATCTAATGATAATATTGTGGCCACTTTGAGCAGTTCATGCCATTAGTCCATTCATATTTCCTTCTTTTTTTTTCTTTTTTTAAATTTATTTAGATGTTTAGTTTTATTGATGTTTTTTCCTGATGTATCTTCATTTTTGTCTACGCTGTACCTGCCTTCACTTTGTATAGTTTGAGTGTGTTAGATTGAAGAGAATAATATTTAAAAATATTAAAATAGTCATAATTCAAAGGTTGATCTAAGTTAGGGCACCACTTGCAGAATAGCTAATTACTTTTTTTATACCACCTAGCTTCAGACTAGTTTACCAGCTATTATAACTCATTTTTGAGATCACTTTGAAAAAAAAAAAATGATAAGCTATTCTTTTAATAGCTAGGTTCACAACGTTAAAAAAAATATGAGGCTAAGTGAACAGAGTCAGCCACTGAAACGTATTCTTTTTCATTTTGTCCAAATGGCCACATATTTTATTGAATCTACATACATGCTGCGACCCACTAACTCAGCCAGAATAGCCAAAGATACACATTGAACTGTGTGTTGCAAAAAATTTTTAAAGGTTACTAGCTACATAACAACTAGGGTATTACAATGAAACTTAGACCCTTTATACCGACCATTAGGTAAGCATCGTTACATTAGTGCGGAAAGTGGGCGGGTACTTGCTGGGTGTGTCCAACTCCTACCTGAATTAATTCTTATTGACTTGTGGTAGTGGTACTTGGTGCTGCATGCTGTGTACGAAGAGTAGAGAGTAGTGATGGCGTCGGTTGCGGAACTATCCCTAAAGGAGGCTAAGAAGATCTACCCCAAGCCCTCCATTATTAAAGTAAACTACAAAAGCCACATATTTCACTACTGCACGTTAGCAACCTTGGGAGAAGGGACCTTTGGGAAGGTTTTGAAAGGATGGAAAAAAGTGAGTTATTTATCGGTGATGTGGCGCCGTGCACTCAGACATGTTTAAATATTATGTGGCAGTGACTCCAGATGCTAAGCTTTGCTTACTTTTAATTAATTTTTTATTTTTACAGAGTCATGTATGCTCATTTTCAAATAAGCAGTTGGTAAATTAATACACAGGCAGGACAAAACTTATACAAATTTTGTCACATGTAGAACTGCTGTTGCAAAGTTGACTGATGGAGAACAGTACTTCTCCAAGTATAAGGCCACAACAACTTTTTGCATTTCACTTGACATGTTCGTATACAAAGCAGTTTCTATTAACTGAGACTTAGGTAATTGTATTGCCTCCACAACGGCAAAGCTTGTAAGCCATCTTGTTTCTATGTTGCTTAAGGTATATAATAAGTTGAACACACAACAAAAACTGTACACAAGATTTCTCCTCGGTTGAGGGAGAAACTATAGTTAGTTACTATGACAGCTGGAACTCTCTATTAGGTATTGGGTGTATATGTGTGTATTGTGAGGGTCCATCTGATGAGGACTACACTATTGTGACCATTCTATATAGCTGGGCTGTGTATGCATGAACGTGCATGTATGTGTGCGTCGGTGGTGTAGGAAGATGTTTCAGGATGGGGGGTGCTCCAAGGACATTTTTTGAAAGTGTTCATGTGAGAAATCATCTCGTTAGATTGAACTCCAAAATTATGGGTGGCTCCAGCCCCCAGGGGCTCCTCCTTATGGCAGTGGTGTTGGCTTCTTTAGTTCCCATATAATATTAGATATCAATACACAGTATCAGATACCAACTATTGGCTGAACCTTGTGAGCATTTATACACACATACATGTACATAGATGTTTGCTTCTTGGGAGTATGTATTTTCCTCCTCAGTTTCACGGGTAGTATTTGTACATGAATAATATCTGCACTTCATGCTTGTATGTGTCCCTTGCTCATTGAAGCAAACAGCTAGGCTTGTTTGTTTTAGTAGTGACACACACATACTCTGTGAAGTTTGTGTTTACTGTGTATCTTGACATACAATGTAATGCTTTTTTTAATCACACTGTGCTATTGTTATAATCACACCGTGCTATTGTTATAATCACACCGTGCTATTGTTATAATCACACTGTGCTTTGTTCCGTTTATTGTTATTGGATTACGAAACTGGAACTTTTCCACTAATTAAAGGGCCTGAATTTTTTTATTTTTAGCAAAAGTATTGACTCCTCCTGTACTTATTTTGTGTGTGTTTGGTACAGGACGGTCAAGAGCCGCTGGCTATAAAGATCATTAGCCAAATTCACCTCCAAGACTGGAAGTCCAGGGAGAATATGGAGAGAGAGGTCAATATCTTGACCATCATGAAGGGATGCGAGAACGTGGTGCAGATATACATCGCTGCGGTGAGTTGCTCAAGCTCTGTTGGTAGCTAGTGCGTGCTAATCTAGCCCATCAGGGATATGACGACCCTTTACCATGCACGTGTTGATGATATGGACTCTTTTCTAAGTTCATTAGGATATTCTTACAATCAAGTGTGTAATCGTATTGGATGTCTGGCTAGACGGGGGTGTGTCATTGGGCGTAACGTGACCGAATATTTCTGGTCTTAGAGTATATGAGACAAACTGACATAACTTCTGGTGAACTGAAAGGTGTGTGTTTATTTGGGCACACAAAGATAATATAGAGTGTAGGATTGTTGATATTCAATGCACTAGATGATTGTTGATTATTCATTCAGAGGTTATCGTGTCTTTCAATTTACTTATATGGTACAGTGTGGTTTAGTCAGTACACTGTCAACCTATGCTAAGAGAGGTGAAGCCTTTGAACTTTGCCTGAAGTATTTCTGGGTTCAAATTAAAAAAAATGGTGGGGGTATTACTTTAAGCACGGTTGACCCAGCAAGCTGATATATCTCCCCAGCACAACTCTGCCTGACACTTTCCCAACACTGCCAGTTGACGGACAGTTCCTGTATCCACCCTAAACAAACTGTTGACAGCTCAAACACATACATAGCTTATGGACTTTCTATTCCACTGTGCACAGTGGATGCATCAATTGTGAAGCAACAGTCAGTATAGTTGCATATGTATATATAGGCATGAACAATTTTTAGAACAATTTTTAGACTTAAAAACAAAAAAACAAAAAACAAAAACGATTAAAGTATGTAGGTATCTTAATCCTCAATTACTGGTCCTTTCTTTCCGGCACAACATTGGCTGACAGTTTCCCCAACACATTCAGTTTACAAACTCTTTACCCAACTCCAACATTTGTGTATTGCTTCATATTCACGCAGTAGTTGATGAATCAATAATGAAGGGGAAATCCCTACTACATTGTAACTGTGTATACTTGTGTACTATGTATGTGTGAAATATGTAACACCTAGCTACATTACCATGCATGTGACATCCCTTTCCTACAGCAAGTGAAGGAAGGTGTGATCATCGCCATGGAGATGTGTGACGGCGACTTGAGTGGTCTGCTCAGTGAGAAGAAGTCATTCTCGAGGAAAGAGGCAGTGGACTTCCTTCACCAGCTAGGTGTGTTGGGCAAAGGGTCTACCATTTCAGGAGTTTGGTAAAGGGTTTAGTGGGCGAGTGTAAGTGATGGAGCATTTAGCAGAGGGTAGTAGCACTCACTGAAATGAAGCACCAAAGGTGCGAACCCTCTGCGCTACTCTATATTAGCTAGCTATGTATTACGAAATCATCTCAGACTAAAATAATAATTTATTGGCTATTCTAATTGAGTGTCAATGTAGCTCGAACAATTAAAACAATACACTTAAATGCTGTCTTCGTAAGAGAAGAAGCTAAACAGGCCAGAGACACTCACCGGTAGATATTTTCAATGCACAACTCCACTTCCAGCAATCCGTTGACTTCCCAGCATAAAGCAAAACTACCGAGAAATTATTTGCTCATGTGATAACGACGTGACATTAGGGGGCGTTACCCACAAAAGCTGTACCTACGCGGAGCTGACAGCTTCGAGTTATCAAAAAAATCAGCCCGGAATTCACAAAAGTAGCACAATGAAAGGTCTTAAATCGTCATTCTGAGTAAGTTGATACCTAAATGAATGGTTAATTGTCGGTAATCTTCAATAGACAGGCAGGATGACTACTGTAACCCTCTCGCACATGCCCGCTGAGGGTTATTTAGTAAAATGATGTTGTAACCAACAAATTTCTACTTTCATAATACAGCAGATGAAATCAAAGCTGACACACTTTCCTACGACATCGCTCACGTATACTAGCTGCTCTAATTTAAGTGTGTAGAAAGAAAGAATAATTCAACAATGGAATCATTTAATATAATATTCTTGGGTTTGGTATGTATGTCTTAATATGTTTTTTGTAAAAAGTGGTCACTTAGAATAGTTTCTTTATCATTAGTTTTGTAGCACAGAAGATTGTTTAGACCGTGAATATACTTAGTGTTTTTTTCTTCCTTCTTTCCCTGTCATATATTTCATTTTCTGTCCATATTTCTGCAACAGAGCCACAAGTGTACTTCAGTAATGTGATAATGAACGACTAAAGTGAACTTCAGTCAATTGGCTGAAATGATCAAGTGTGGTGCTTTTATGCGGACGACCTGTTCAGAAAATCTCTTATTAATAAAATGGTTCAGTCATTCTCGGCTGAAATGATTATAATAATAGCAAATTTTATCATTCTAACAGCCAATATTATGTTAATTAAAGCTTAACCCGACGTTTTGACTTGCTGAAGTCCTCTTCAAGGGTCAACTGAGGTCGAACTTCTGTGCGTGTGTTTGTTTAGGTTTTCTTCACCGTGAGCTGCCACACCCATAATATTAGAGAATTTAACTGCACATGCTTACTGAGGATAGCATTTCTGCCCCTGCAATATTGTATCTTAATGAAGTGTGTTTGCTTTGCTTCATATTTCAGGAGAGGGTATGAAGGAGTTAAGGAAGAAGAACATAGTGCATAGAGACATCAAACCCCAGAACATCCTCATCAAGAAAACAGACGAAAAAACAATTGTAAGTGTATACACTTAAAGTTTATTATGAAGACACGCCTTCTTGTGCTTCCTTTACTCTTTAAATATGAGCATGCATAAATACCTCAACTCCATCCCATTTTCATGCGTTTTCCTGAAGAGGTGATGTGTCACACCCCCATTTAACACACAAAAGTGGGGTTGAATGTGTATGTACAATTAGTTGTTGTTGTTGTTGTTGTTGTTGTTTTAATCTTGCATGTGTATAGTTCAAACTTGCTGACTTCGGATATGCCCGCCATTTTGATGCCAATATGACCGCAGTTATGAGCAGTGTGGTTGGCACGCCCCTTTACATGGTGAGAAATCTAGTTAGGTACATGTACATGTAGGTGTGAGATCATCATCATCTTGGTTTTGTTGTAGTAATATTAATTGTACTGATGTTATGTATTATGTTTAAATGTTAGAGCTCAGTAAACTGTAGTACTATTATGTGAAATGCACTTGTGACCTTTGTGTGAACAGCTGTTTGTGTGTGTGTGTGTGTATGTGTGTGTGTGTGTTGTACTGTTCAAAACGTGTGAGTACATTCAGGAATAGCACTAGTGGTGTGCTTGAGCACAAATGGCGAGCGAGCCTTAAACTACACTATTGTTAAATTTGATTTTAACAACTAACATTCAAACTACTAAAATAAAGTCGAGTTGTTAAATTATGCATATGCGGTAAAGGGGATTCAATGCCATAGTAACCGCTCCCCGCAACTGTTTGAATTGAAAAAGAAGCAACAAAATCAAGTCACGTTATTTAACAATTTCTTTGTGATGTTCTTAATAGTAGTTGTAACGCACAATACTTTCATACAACTGAACATTCCTACGCAAGACTTACTTCGTGGTTGTCTAATGGACAATGAATTTTCAAGTAAATACTGTTGAGTAGGGCTTATAACTGTGACAAATAGCGCATTAACTTACCACCGCCACTAACTCGAATAGAAATGGAGCTCCCATAAATTTTTAAGTTTTAACTGCACCCGCAAAACAATTCAAAGCGGTAAACAATTCAATTTCTAAGGTGATACGGGTAATGATCGCTAAACCGGGGGATGCTGTTTAGTGAAGTTTGGGACGGGGTCGAACAGCGAACACAAAAAATATGCGAGGGTCAAAGTACAAAATGACATACGTACGTCCACACATATATATAAACTAGTGGTGTGCTTGAGCACAAATGGCAAGCAAGCCTGATAGTTAGGTAACATAAAACAAAGTATTGTTGCTATGTTTTAGCTTAGTTCATGCAAACACTATAATAGCAGTTATGACCTTTTATTTCAGCAAACAAATACAAAATCACTCTCTTACCTGATTAATGGTAACTTTTGTAGTATCAAACATCTGCCATTCTGATAATCTCAATTACTTTCTTACCTCATTTTCTTGAGCAGTGGTAACTTTTGTAGTACCAAATTTGAACCATTCTGACTATTTGAATATACCAGTCACTGTTGACAAGCTCTTAGCTACATAAAAGAAAGGCCAGAGCTATTTTTGCATATTTAGCTAACAAATATGGAATTACGTACTTACCTCAGCTTCCCTCGAGTAGTAGTAGCTTCCTTAGCATTAATACTATGGCATTCTGACTACCAATGGCTCTTGACAACCAACAAGCGGCGCTCCGTATCCCCCCTAAAATGGCGAAGTTTTGAAATTAAGTCTGGAAAAGGGTCTTCAAATGCCATAGTAACCGGTCGAATCAACTTTTTGTTTCTTGAAAAGCAAGCATTTTTGCCGGAATTTTTTCACACTTTGGAGCTTAAGTATAAAGTAAGGCTTGCTTAATGCTGTAGTTTCAGAATAAACTGGGGTCAAGCCTAAAAAGCCGTGTTTTTTGGAGAAAAAAGTTGCCCGCGCGCGTTTAAAGGGCATACGTACCATCCATACATACATACATATATACTAGTGGTGTGCTTGAGCACAAATGGCAAGCGAGCCTTAAACTACACTATTGTTAAATGATTGATTTTAACAACTAACACTCAAGCTACTAAAATAAAATCGAATTACGTATGCGGTAAAGGCCCCAGCCCACAGCAGGCTCCAAGACCATTAGGTCCGCCAACACAGAACCCACTACCTCAATAGACCAAGGAGCAACAGCTTGCCCAATGGAAACTGAACCAGAAGCAGAAGGATTCAATGCCATAGTAACCGCTCCCAGCAACTGTTTGAATTAAAAAAGAAGCAACAAAATCAAGTCACGTTATTTAAAGTTTTCTTTGTGACATTCTTAATAGTAGTTGTAACGCACAATACTTTCACACAACTGAACATACCTACGCAAGACTTACCTTCGTGGTTCGTCTAGTGGACAATACATTTTCAAGTAAATGCTGTTGAGTAGGGCTTATAACTGTGACAAATAGCGTATTAACTTACCACCGCCACTAACTCGAATTGAAATGGAGCTCCCATAAGTTTTTGCGTTTTAACTGCACCCACAAAATAATTCAAAGCGGTAAACAATTCAATTTCTAAGGTGACACGGGTAATGGTCGCTAAACCAGAGGATTCTGTTTAGTGAAGTTTGGGACGGGGTCGAACGCCGAGCGAACACAAAAATACGGAGGGTCAAAGTACAAAATGACATACATACGTCCAAACATATATATAAATAAACAAACATCCCCGATTTTCAATTGTGTTACCCCTGTAAGTGTCTCGCTCGCTACGCTCGCTCGCCAATAACATATACCCGATTTTGCATTATCCACCCCTAATACTGTCTCGCTCGCTCGCCAATTAGCTGAAACTGCTTCTCTGTTTGTGTAAACAATATTATTATGGCAGTAGTGGTTCAAGAAGAAGGAAAAGAAAAGTGTGTGCATGATAATGCAGTGAAGTAATGTAGGCTATAATGCAGTTATGTTTGTTTATTTGTTTCTTTAGGCACCAGAAGCTTTAGAAGTGTATCTCTACCCTCACAGACAGGTATAAGTTGGACTTAAGAGTGTGTACTAAATAGAATTGCCATGTACTTTGTAGCAGATATCATAAAGGTGTCTATACATGCTTGTCTCGCTCGTGATGTATGGACAACTTGTATGTTTGTGTGTTTGTGTTTATTTCTGTCTAGTCTTACTACACTGATAAAGTGGATGTGTGGTCCATCGGAGCTCTGCTCTACAAGGTTTTGGCAGGGAAAGACGCATTTCCTGCAGTAAGTTTTCAACTAATACAAGCTGTTTAAGTTAGGGAGAAATTCTTCCCAACAAACTAAGGCCTCCACTCACATTCCACACTTGCACTTTATATGCATACATACATACATACACATACATACATACATACACATACATACATACATACATACATACACATACATAGTTCTACGTACAGTATGTGTACAAGTATGTATGTGTGTATAATGTCTGCGTAAAGTACTTGTGTAGTTTCAGCTTCCTGTTGTTTAAAGTGACACAATTGTATTCTGTGTTTGTTTAAATTACATGTACTTTCACTATGAAATTATGTTTTAATGTGATATCAACATACGTATGAACTGACGTATGTATGTATGTATGTATGTATGTATGTATGTATGTATGTAGTACTGTACGTTCCTAAAAGTGGGTGGACTTGCTTGTCCAAAAATGTAAAACCTCAATTCTGCACTTTGTTTTTTCAACACTGTCCCTGGAGTGTGGGAATCTGTTGTTAAGGGGGGCTCTCATTAGAATAGTGATGACTAATTATTCTCACAGTTTCATTGTTCCAAGATTAAACCTATTGTTGGCAATCCGTGGGCGTAATATAACCATTTATACAAATGGTTGGTATTAAACTAATTGTGGCTGTGACCATGGGTTGATGGAAAAGTGCAGGTAGCCGGAAACAGTGGTGCATTTCAGTGGCAAGTCTTCATTGTACAGTAGACGTCAAAGAAAAAGTAGGAGTTGCGTGCTTATGTACTGAACAGGGCCTAATACAGCTGTTGCCACATAGGAAATACATTAAAGTAAACAGGATGTGGCTTAAAATACCGCAGGATGTCATGCCTTTGATAGGCTGTAAATACTAAGCCAACAAACTTGTAGTATTCTCCTGTATCCAATGAACAGTATCACTCGTTGAAGACTAACTTGCTTCAGTAAAGCTGAGAGGGCCCTAACATCTAGTATGGATACCATGTGGTGGCTGAACTTACAATTCTCCGTAAAACAACTTAAAATTGGATTGCTTCAATTACTGTCACAAAAGTGCTGCCTTGAATAAGAATTTGAACGATTATTGGATAAGCGATTTATTTCTTAGAAGTGAGACACACGGTAACGCAGTCAGACTGAGTGGTCATATTTTTACCAAACGGCGCACCGTTTTTTTTCCAACATGTGATGGCTGTTCTATGGAACAGAATTGGAACTTTTTTGGCATTTACATGCATGCATACATACATACATACACACATACACACACATTACATACTGTATGTCTTCAAGCACTGGAGCCACATGTACAAGCAGCAATTTATTCCTCTACACGTGGCTGTGTGTGTGTGTGTGTGTGTGTGTGTGTGTGTGTCTGTCTGTCTGTCTGTCTACTGCAGCACTCTGTAGATGGTGTTTACAAGCTCCTGCGGAACAAGCGTGACAGCATTGCCTTTGAGCTGCCCGGTGGAGGCTCGGCGCCAGTCTTCATAGACGAGTTGCCAGAGACAGTTCAGAAGAAACTGACTCCGTAAGAACCAAATATCTTAATTTTACTAACTAGTACGTACATGTACATATTTGAATCATTTCTATTGGTTCAGTCACTTGTAGTGTGCAGTGTGACTTAGTACCACAAAATTCTCGTTAAGAGCATCGCTGTTTGTTGAGCTAACTATGGGAAAGAGATTGATTCTGAACAAAGAGGGAAAGAGAGAGAATGTATAAAATTGGCGAGAATTTTAAGGTGAAGGCATGGCACCTGTCAATGCTTTCATATACAGCCCCTCCCCCTCTCAACTTGCTTTCATATACAGCCCCTCCTTCTCAACTTGCTTTCATATACAGCCCCTCCTTCTCAACTTGCTTTCACATATAGCCCCTCCCCTCTCAACTTGCTTTCACATACAGCCCCTCCCCTTTCTTTCACATACAGCCCATCCCCCTCTCAACTAGTCTGATCCTCATCACACGTCTATATTCCAGTGTCTTCAGTCACTGAACTGAATTTCTCATAAAAAGTTGATGTTTGAATGCAAAATTGCCTGGAGCGCTAACTCCAGCTGTGTATTCTCAGCCCCTCCCCCTTCCAGCTGATCTAATCACATATCCTCCCCCCCCCCCCCCCCTCTATTTTCCAGTGTCTTCAGTAAAACCATCACAAGCCTGCTGGTGGGCACGCTCAAGTTTGACCAGAAGGAACGCTTCTCTTTCCCCGTTTTCTTCCAAAAGATCGAAGACATCATAGAGTCCAAAGTGGAGCTGATTAATTTGTTGCATGGAACATCCTTCAAACTGATTCAGGATATCCGCTTGACGTAAGTGTGGAAATGGAGGTCTGTGTGCACGGAACACGAGGTGGATAGAATTCCTCACCATAGTTTCTTAATAGTAATGAATTCTTTCAGATTGAATGCAGGTGAGAGGTCGTAAGGTACATTTGTATTTTGATAATTTGTGATTCAGTCACTCAATAACCATAAAATATCAGCATACATACAGTACATGTATGAAATGAGTTAGTAATGTCTAAAGAACGGATTATGGTATATACAAAACAATTATTGTCAGCATTAGATAAATCTCTTGTCTTTCCGTGTGTTATCTTATCTTTGTTTCTCAGCTCTTGTTTGGTAAAGTGCAATCCTTAGTATTATTTTGGAATGGTCGTTGTTGTTTTTAATGACTCTAGGAAACTTGTGATGTTATGATGTATTAGCAAATGAATGGTTCTAGAACCTTACAGTATTTACCCAGTGGTCATCATTTTCATAACTTTATTATCACAGGAGCACTAATATGCCACATAGAACTCTCTATTATATTAATCTATATATTGCAAGGAGGTTGTCTGTACACTAGTCTACATTGTACCAACTAGCGTCCAATATACTTAATTTCTATAGGTCACAGAGCATGATTTTACTTGAATAGGGTCACGTAACGGACCAATCAGAATGCTTGCATGTGACTAGCTACACTTTAAGTTCATACAATATACCCTAACAGTTTGGTCACACATGCTCATACATCCTGATAGTGTCTCGCTTTGCTCACTGCTTGCCAACTAGTCCTATGTCATGGTAATATGGGCATACGTCTCTCTCTAGACCAACTGTCCTCAAGGAGAAAGCGTCCTCCACCTGGTCCATCCCGCTGGAACAAGTGGTCATCTTCTCCACTGAGTATCCCAAGTACATCGCGTCCCACCAGCCCATCACTGATGAAGAGTTCAGTCGTCTTCTGGAGAAGTCGGGAGGTTTGCAGGGCCACGTGAGACTGTACGTGATGGATGTGAACCAGATAAGGACGGGAAACAACCTCACACCCGACACTTCCTGCTTCGAGCCTCTCAGTAAGTTGTATCCTACTGTGGAGTCTCACCTTACTGGGCCACATTGGGCATTGGAAGATCACTTGTAACTCTAAATCTTTACTCTACAGGGGTTCGTTAAGTCATTTAGCCTCCCCCCCCCCCCCCCCCCCCCCCCCCCCTTGAAATATTTTTAAACTTTCGTGAGCAAAAAGGAAAATTAAAATGTGAATGATGAATGTGATTGCAAATGATTAAATCTGAAGTCCTCTACCAATTAATTATGTGTGAAAGTTGTGACCACCCTGAGATAGTGAAAGCTCAGTCTCGCCCCTTCTTAGATTAATTCTTAAATGAATCCCTGCTGTAATCTGATGTATTTTAATACAGCTGCCAAAACAAACAAACTGTTATAACAGACTCACCAGTATTACATACATACACACATATGTACATATATACATACACACATACATACATGTACACACACACACACACACACACACACACACACGCAATGGACTGCACACATTCAGTGTACAGCCCTGCGGGTAAAGAAGTGTCACAGTTGTAGGTGCTGTTCATATTATTATTTTTGTCTAATATTTTATAACAGAGTCAGCATTGGAGAATAAAAAAACAGAGCACCTTGTGAAGAATGTAAGTGAGTTATGGCCGCCCGCCAATGTCTTTTTGGTGAAGAGAAGGGAATATATGAAGGTTAACTGAGGGTACAATTAGTGGCAGGAAGTTGGAGGTGTACATACAAGGTTGGGGTCAAATTTTTATGAAACTTTTATGTCGATTTGAATTGAAAGCAACAACAGCAACTAACCAACAACTACTACAGCAACTATGTAGGTGTAGGGAACATGGAGGATGGAGGATAGCTCTTACTAATTTTCACTCATGACAGATGCCATTCCTCTGATATACATAGCTTGCATGTGCTAAAATATTTATGTGGACCAAAATGTCACATTAATAAAAGTTTTCTACCCAACACCCTCCTCTTTACCAAATCCTATTATTGATGAATGGAGTACTGCCACCTTATTTGTTGTTATTTGTTATTAGTTGAGGTTTGTAGAAGAAATCATTTACATGGTGCACTGCATGAGAGAGCAGCTGCAAAACCAACTCAAGTCTGTGGAGACCCTTTTCCGGTTTTCAGTCCATGAGACAGGCATGTCAATCACCTACATGAATTTCAAGAAGAGTATCAGTCGTGCCTTGGCCCAGGTGTCTCTCATGGTGGATATGCTGAAGAAGGACTTGGAGTTGTGTGGGGTCAAGGCTGCTGACTTCTCCCTGCCAGAGCTCTTGAAGGAGCTTGTTGAGAAGGAGGTTCAGGTGAGGATTGACGTAGAGATTTCTTAGATTTGAGATTTGCTCTTTGAATTTGGTTATTGTATAATTTTTTTTTTTTTTGGTCTTTTTTGTGTTGTGTTTATATTTACCTAATACACTGTCCATCCGTCCAATTTGGACCACATGTGCTTTGAGGATATATTATTCCCAGCAAAGACCATTAGAGTGTCATTGAAGAGTTTCAATGTGCAGTTCATGCTATAGAATGATACTGTAGATGGAGTGCGTGTGTTTGTGTGCACTTGATTCACTGTAGTTAGTGTGCGGAAAGCATCATCTTTTAAAATTGGCGCAATGGTCGTGTGACTAACCATGCGATTTGTGTTATTTAGTCATGTGACATGCAATTAGTCATGTGACTTACAGTATTTAGTCATGTGGTCATGCCTGATTTAGTCAATCATAGCGTATTCCGTCTCTTGCCATAATATTTTGATTGATATCTTGCCACAAGTGCATGTAGTACAGTACGTATGTTTTATTTTATTGAGTGAGTGTGTGCATGTGTATGTATGTGTAGTTGAAAGACTTGGAAATGGCAACAAGTATCAAAGTTCTTTATCGGCTGGATGATCCCTTTAAGATGAAGGATTGTGACAAGCAAGTGGACTTGTGCATTAATATGGCCAAGCATGTGCAGGTAAGTGTGAAAAAAAAGGTGTGAAATGTGCTGAGTCAGCATTCTTGCTCAGGTTGGATTCGGATATTACGAAATGCTAATGTATGCAATGAGCTGGAGACCGTAAGAGTTGCTCTGATATAATTAGTGTCGTGATATTTGGCTGTTATATCAGCATGTGTATACACAGTTGTTGTTTTTTTTTTGTTTTTTTTTGTTTTTTTAAATTTATTTATTTATTTTTTTGGAACTACTCATGTGTATTTCCTGCTGCACACAATAATCCTCAGATCTGTGGGATAGAGATGGAGCCATTGCTGAATTCCTCTAAATATAATTAGTGTACATTTGTGTGTTTGATGTCTTCAGTCATCCACAACTTAACATGTGGGAGGTGTGTCCTCACCCTCACAGGCTTTAATTTTTACAGTTATTTGTATTAACATTCCAATGTACGTAAATTAATGATCGGTCATCATACATATCCGTAATTTGAATAATTAATTTATTTTCAGAGTGGCAGTGTTCCTGATAACTGTGCCAAGATATATGAGTTCTGCTACGATATGTTAGTAGACAAAACCAACCATACGAGACTGAAATTGGCAGGCTATGCCAAGATCCTCATCGGCACGTGGTCCCACTACTCCAAAAACTCCGTCATCGAAGACTTCTCTAAACTGATTTCCCAGATCACTTCAGCCCGGCAGCAAATGTATCAGGAGGTCGTTTGCTGTGCCGACAAGAAGGTCACCGCGCCATCGTCTGCAACGCTGAGGGACTACACGTCTTTGCTGCAAGGTCTCAGGGAAGAGAATGAAGCACTGAGGAAGCAACTCAGCGAGGAGATGAACTCTAGCCTGAGGCACAAGCGCAAGTATGACGAGGCCGTCGCAGACTTGCAAAGTTCCAAGTTGGAGAAGAAAGAGAAGGAGCTGGAGGATGAGGGGAAGAAGAGTTTGATAACTTACGATAAGCTGTTTCATCAGCTGGCGGAGTTCTGCAAGATTGGAGCACAAGTGGCCCGTGTGAGGTGTGTGTGTGTGTGTGTGTTTCTGGGTGAGAGCACAAGTGGCCCGTGTGAAGTGTGCGTGTATGTGTGTGTGTGTGTTTCTGGGTGAGAGCACAAGTGGCCCGTGTGTGTGTGTGTGTGTGTGTGTGTGTTTCTGGGTGAGAGGGCGGATGTGAATGAGGGTGTAAAGTGGAGGAAAGGGGTACAAAAAAAGAAGCTCATTATTTGTTGTTGTTTTTTTATCCATGATTTGTCATTGAATTGTGTTTTACACAGGTGTATTATGTAATCATATACACAGGCGTATTATGTAATCATATACAGAGATGACAAGACTATATAATCATTTATTGGTGTAATAAGTATTAATTAATGTTCCAATTGTGCTCTCCAACTGCTACTAATTGCAACTATAGATATTAGTACATCCCGGACTACTGGACTGGTTTGTTTTTTGCTTTTGTTAAGGGACCCAATGGAGGACAAAGAAGATAGTGAGCGTTCAGGTGCCGGGGGTGTGAACGAGGCCCTCCTCCTGAAGGCAAGAGACATGGCCACTGAGATAAGAGACTCCATTGCATTCATCAGGAGTGATGGCATCAAGTCCTCGGAAGATCGCCGTGCGTGCAGTGGTTGGTATTTTTCGTGCATGTAATGTTTCTTGAATATACTACTATGGCTTGTATAGTTTATAACACATGGCTTAGTGCATTCACAATCAATAGCACTATGGGCCACTCTGGAGTTTGAGCATGTTCACACTTCTCCAAAAGTGATTGTTCTAATTAACAAGTTTTGCGTTCTTATTATCTGTTCGAAATAAAAAAAAATTATACTGTAAACTTAAAAACATGCTGCAACCCTGGAGTAAAGTGTAAAAATAGATGCAGGAAGAACTTGCCTAATTTACACTTTCTGTGAGTGGTGTATTACTAGTGGTGTTTAGAGTCCTTTTCAAATTTTAGAAGAAATGTATAGTATAGATAGTACTTCTCTCTGGCTTTGTTCTTCCAACTGATCCTGTATACTGATAGCTACAACTTCTGGTTCATGATTTCATCAGCACACGTACGGAATATGTGTAATACTTCATTGTGTTACTGTATGTACAGTATAATATATATAATATATATACACATAATATTATAATAATATATAATCTTTATGATTACAGATGATATAGTCAATGTGAAGATTGCCCATCCAGACAAGTAAGCCATTTATATATGTATATACAATAAGCAAGCTAATGTCATGTTTTCACGCTTGTCTATTAGTACGTTGTGTACATAGTTAATACACACATGGTGTGTTAGTTAAGTACATACAATATCCACTAATAAGGAATGGTCTGAAATATTTGAAGGCTGACCAGTCATTAACGCCCTTTTACAGAGTTTTTTATTTATTTTTTATTTTTTAATATTAGCTTCTTTTTTAAATTTATTTGCTGTGCTGTAGCACCTGTAATAAAAATAAATTGTAAATGAGAGGATCGATACTTTATTTTCTATAATTAATCTGAGGGAATGGTTACTTGTGAGTGTTTTAGTACTAAGGTGAATGAGTTATGCACTCTGTGAAAACCATGTAACAGCTCTGAGGTGGTTTGAATAGCTTAAGATATAGCATCGATATAGCAAATATATATTATGGTAACCAATTAATATCCTAAAAGACAACTATAATTTCTGCTTCAGCCTGGCAGTTGGAAGGTTGATACGTGTCTATTTAACGAGGTGTGGTACAAGAGCTATTTTAGCCAACCTCTTGCTCGCAATTGTGTAGTTCACTACTGTGTTGGTAGGCACAGCTTGCAGGTCCATTAATGGCTTTAGAGCATATCTTCGGTAAAGCATGGTTTCATACAGGGGGGAAGGACTTTGGGCATACAATGCCCCCCCCCCCCCACCCCTCAGCCTAAAAATCAAATCTTATGAACACTGAGTCAGTAATTTTGTGTGTAAATTAGTACACCTGGAGAAATGCTGCTATTTGTCGTTGTACACTCGTTCAGTGAGTGTGAAGGAGTTGCTAGTATTATACTATGCATACAGGTACAAGGCCGGAGACGTAGTGCTGATGACGCCAGTGAACACACAGCACAGTGGATCACTACCCAGTATCTTACATCTCAACTGGAACTCTCCCCTCATGCTCATGAACTTCAAGTGCCTACAGCCAATGAAGATCAGACCAGGAAAAGTGTGAGTGTATGGGAATCAGACTTACGTAGAAGAGTGTGAGTGTATGGGAATCTGACTTAGAAGAGTGTAGTGTATGGGAATCAGTCTTAGAAGAGTGTGAGTGTATGGGAATCAGGGTTACTGTAGATGAGTGAGATTATGGGAATCAGACCCAGAAGAGTATGAGTGTGTGGGAATCAGGCTTAGAAGAGTGTGAGTGTATGGGAATCGGGCTTAGAAGAGTGTAGTGTATGGGAATCAGACTTAGAAGAGTGTGAGTGTATGGGAATCAGGCTTATTGTAGATGAGTGAGATTGTGGGAATCAGACCCAGAAGAGTGTGAGTGTATGAGAATCAGGCTTACTGTAGATGAGTGAGATCATGGGAATCAGACCCAGAAGAGAGAGAGTGTATTGGAATCAGACCCAGAAGAGTGTGAGTGTATGGGAATCAGACCCAGAAGAGTGAGAGTGTATTGGAATCAGACCCAAAAGAGTGTGAGTGTATGGGAATCTGAAGTATGATTGTATGGGAATTAGACCTAGAAGAGAAAGAGCAAAGGCAACAAAAGACATGAGCTTATCTGTCCACCATAGGAAAAGAGAGAATAGTAAACTAGACGAGCATGAAGTTTGTAAAGTATTGAGTGATAATGATATACAAAGCAAGGGAAGTAGATATATGAGTTAATGGGAATCAGACCTGAAAGAATTCTAGTTCCTATAATGTTGACTAAATTTTGAGTACAGTAACAGTAAGGAGTTATACCCAACTTACTGATTCTGAAATTCACATATGTAGCGGCAAACTGGCAAAGTTTCATCTATGATTCCATTTTCTCAAAGTTTAAGTGCATAGCATGCCCGATCTTGTGCACTACCCTGACTACATTGGCCAGCAGCAATGGTTGCTATTAACGATCTGCCACTAGCTTTATGTCCCCAGGCTATTGCGTGGTATGCTGTGGTTGATTGAAGTGTGTGGTATTAAGTTGTCAGAAATCACCGTACCAATTAACGACACCGTACCAATTAACGACACCGTACCAATTAACCAGATTAAATGACTAAATTGAACTACCACTAACTATTAAGTTAATGGGTATCAGACCAGGAAGAGTGAATGAATAGGAATCAGACCAGGAAGAATGAATGAATAGGAATCAGGCTGGGAAGAGAATGAATAGGAATCAGACCAGGAAGAGTGAATGAATAGGAATCAGACCAGGAAGAATGAATGAATAGGAATCACGCCAGGAAGAGTGAATAGGAGTCAGACCAGGAAGAATGAATGAATAGGAATCAGATCTGAAGGACTGTAGTGTATGAGTCAGACCTAGAATAGTAGAAGCGGACCAGGAAGAATTTTTATCGGGTTATTTTTATTCTTTTTTTAAATTTATTTTTTAAAATTTTTTAATTATTTATTTTTATTAATTTATTTTATTTATTATTATTGTTTTTATTGATTTATCTTTTGAACAGACCTCAGCTGTTCCTGGCCAGACTTCATGAAGATCCACAGAAGTTAGATCTGAAGAACTACCCACAGACTGCGCTAGATATTGGACAGAGAGAAGGGATATTTTATCGAGCCACAGTCGATCCAATATCTACCAAGTTCTCTGCCGCGGAGTTGTGCCTGTTGGGTCCTGAACAGCAGCACCATTCTCTGAGATCTAAGAGCAGCCATCCTCCTAAGTGACTCCACTTTCCAACAATTCCTCTCCTCCACTTTTTTTAAATTTTATTATGCGAATTAATTATAGAGTCAGCATTGTCAAGTTTGTATTAGCATGCATCCTTTCCTATTAAAGAGTTTAATTGATAAAATGAACAAAATGGAATTGGCCAAAAAACAAACAAACAAACAAAAACAACAACTTATAACTGAGTAAGATGTTGGGTAAACCCTGCTAAATTTTGTCAAATTATGTAGATTTTACTTAAGAAGTACTTTTCTGACAAGATGAATGCTCGCAAACTTGTATTGTCCAAGACCTCTCTTTAAACAATCTCGTTGTATTGAGAAGTTGCTTGCTCCTTTTACATTAATATTCAACTCTAGGGCTCAATAGATTATTCTTCAAGTTTTCCCTATAATTCCATTCCATAATTCTCATAAACTCGGCCCATAATGCTTTGGATGCTGCCTATAGCTAATGCTTGAAATCCAATATAATTTTTTTTTTAAAGGAAATACAAAAGAATGTTAATGCTCATGTCTATAAGTGTTACATACCAAGATTTGGGATGGTGTTCTGTTTTATATCTTGCCATATCACTGACCAGTGTAATAAGTGGTTTATTGTACACTAGATATCTTTCACTACCTAGTTTGCACTAAGCCAGTAATTCATGTGGTATAAAGTTGGCTGTAGGTGCTTCCCCAACCCCCAGCTGTTATTTTAGCTGCTGCTCTAACCCAGTTGGGTAGGCTACTCAGGAAGGTAGCTGTAAAAATTAGGGAAAGTGGTTAGCTTTGCTGGTTGCTATAACTACTAGGGTAATGAGTTTGCTACAATACAGTGAAACATCATGAGTATTTCACTGGGTCATGTACCTAAAAATAATATTGTGAAGATATCTAGGGAGAAATATATAAATATATATATATATTATATATATATATAATAATATAATAAATACTATAAAGCTTTGTGTAAACAGTGTCACTCCATTACTTGCCAGCAGTGCATGTGGTAATGAATAATCCGTTATGATAAACACACTATATATGTAACTTCCTTACTACAAATGCCCAAATGCTAGTCAGTCATGTGGGCTGATCCATTGTACCCTTGTAGCCACCTTATTCTATGAGGTTGTAGCAATACGTACAGACATTGTAATATATAGAAAAGTATCTCCAAATCTCCCCAGAGTGTCAGTAGGAGAGAGAAACAATGAAGCTTTTTATCACTGTACTGTTCACTATCCTGGCTGGAGCCATTGTAACCAGCCATGAAGAAGGATTCCCTCCAATAGAAGATATTCTCGCCTTCATTGACAGTATTGAGCTGGCCGAGCCACGATACAAGTCTTCCACAAATCGCACCACACTGACCGGGCTACCTCCGGACAACAAGAAGGAAGGCTACATTGTGGGAGGTGGAGTGACGGCATTCACAGAGAATGTCAAGGGCCAAACCAAACAAGACATCCTGGATGCCACACTGTTTGCCCAACTTGGTGCTGATAGGCAGTACAACCGTGAAAAAGACTCAGAGAATTGGTACAAGTTCTACATCAATATCCTCAGCAATATCGGTTTCACAATGAAAGGCTTTAGTTTCGTTGAATACAAGTCTTCCGGAGGGACTCTAGTAATGTCTGAAGCTGTCATCCAAATTCTCGCAGCCGTTGCCACAGGTGGACAATCTCTTATCATTGAAGCAACTCTGACTGCACTACAAGGCATGGCAGAGGACGACAATCGAATAACACTCTTCAGAGAACAGAGCAGCAGCTACACCACTGGAAACTTTCAGATATACTCGTGCGACCAGAGCAGTAATGGGGACGTGTCCATGTCAATGGGAGCTTTCTACTTCACCACCTCTAGCTACCATGCTGACTTCCTGTTTTTTGGTTTCGGTTCTGCTTCGTCACACTTGTACAATGGAGCCGAAGCTGTGGTACTTAATGCAGCAGTGTACAATCAAGTACGGAGCTCGATAAGCTCTAAGCTTGGGAACAATGCTGTTGAATTAGTGGCATCTATAGAACTTAACTAGAGCCAATGCCTTGTATTTTCATGTCATCTTATGAAATTCATTGTACTGGTACTGAGTGTGTTAATTACATTGTAATATTTGTTTGCTTTCTGTCATAATGTCAATAGCTGGCAATGTCTTATTTTTTTAGTTGGTCATTCACCAGCTTAGGATATAAGAAAGTGAATTAAATGCCTGATGATGGAGAAAATCGAGCATCATTAAAAATCTTTTCTTATTGCCTTCCACTAACGGAGTATGTTACGAGCACAACAGATAAGAAAATGAAAGCTGTAGCTAATAGTGACTGATGTGTCCATATATGATGGAACAGGTCCTGATCTCGACTTCCTCTTGTATTCACTTCTATGGTTACAATTAAAGCAACATGCTGAAAATACGGCAGCTAGTGCTTGTGATAGCTTTTAATAGCAGCAGTTTGAACTGAATACATTAAAAACAAACTATCAACATTGGCTGTTTTTTTTTTGGTGTAAAAAGAAGCACTTTGTTTAAAGGAAGGTCGTAGTGTTCCTCTGCCAGTGCTTAAAGCTTTGAGTTTTGCTGAAATATTCCCGATGGAGATTGTTGAAGGATCAAAAGTAACTCCTCCTGTATCCACTCCTTTTCTAAATGCAGGTGTGTTAGTGATTCTTCATGGGAATTTAACATCCACTAACCAACAAAACATCCAAAACTCTCTCCTCATCAGCCAGCTAGCGGCAGACAGAAAATTTAATCGGCACAATGAAGTGGGAGAATGGTACCGCATGTTTTCATCAACCTTGGGCAACATTGGCTGGGTGATCAATAGCAATGACTTTCAGCTCAACCAGCCCACCAATCCTACGTTCAACCTCGCTAGCCTGGCACTGAACGAGATGGCACGTATGAATCTGATAAAAGAGGATGTGGAGAAGTTTAGGCGAGTGGCAAACATGCTGCAACAGTTGCCAGAAGACAGTGATCTCCTCAAACTTCTTTACAAGAATAGGACGGAGTTATCTGCTGGAGCTAGCATCATGATGGCTGTGGGAAGGTTGGCAAATGAAAGCAGTGTGGTCATACAGCTATACATTATCACGGCCATGTCAAGCAGTGAAGGAACCAAGAAATACCTAGCACACATCTACAGTTCTCAATCTGTGCAATTGGACTAAGACATGAGATCTTCCGAAATGCTGCAGAATATGAAGCTCAATACAAGAATGTCAGAGAGGCCATTGTGAGCAAACTGGGCACAATGGCGCCTTGATCAAAGAACTTGTCCTAGATGATCCTAAAATAGAGAAAATGGAAGGGAAGGACAATCAAAGTGTGAGCAGCAATAGTAGCTCTGATCGACACCTTGGATCTTCTGCTGGAAGGACACCAGCCGTCGAAAATGATCTCTTGAAGTGGGATATTTAATGGTTGTTACAAGAAGTCAGAATCGTATTTTAAAACTTGTGTAGCTATATAGCTATTGTATATACTTTATGTATTTTCAGTATTAGCTTTAGATGTTTCTACTGAAGAGGCATCAATTTTTGTTTTAGTAAATTTGATTTTAATTACATTGAGATTTTTGGTGGAGTTAAAAAATTTTTTTTAATGTACCAACTTTAGCACTAGTTGAATACAAATTAAATATAGTTATTTTAGTGTAGCTAGCTACTTTTTATAGCTACTTCAATCCACATCAATGCAATTTAACAGGCAGATTTGTGAACACTCATAGATGTGAAGCTTTCGGAAAAACAAAAAGAGTCAGTAATATCTAATTTGAGTTGATACCTGGTATATGTGCAGGGAGGGTTTCCAGCACTACCCCCAACTAAAGCCCCTTCCCCCCAATAATCCCTCAACTATCTAACCTTACCCTCAGTTATTACCCTCCAACTAACAACCCCATAAATTAGCCCCACCCCCACCCAGCAAGTATCAATGCTTTTATTAATTGGATTAGCTAATATCTCTTACAAAGTCTATAATATTTTTATCCTTCCTGCACATTGGAATTACTTTTAATTAACAATGACAATATGACAATACTGGTGCTATTAGCTAATCGTAATGGCCTATGGTAAACTATAGTTTTACGACGATTATGTGATAGCCCAAATAAGGGAGATAATTAAACAAAAGAAAAAAATGAGCCGTTTAGTTCATTATTTTATTTCACATTGTTTTCTCACATTGATTCAATAAACAGTTTATTTAGAATGAGAGGATAGCTAATATTCTGAGTTTGGTACCACAGGTGTAATATTTTGGGTGTGTTCAAGTGCATGGTTCAAATGATGTCATGAGACAATCCATGAAATGAGTACATGATACTATTTAAGTGCAACAGAGTTTCTGCATATTTGGCAAATACAAAAACAACAAAGGTCATATTGGGTGAGCCAAAATCAAGTAGCTGTGAGGAGAAACCATATTCTTCGTCCAGTTTAACTTTACCTGTCCAGTAATGACTGTATTTTATAGAGAGCTGTTTTTGTTTATACTTGCTTGTAGCTTCTTATACAGCAGGGATGCTGCACAGGCTAGGGCAGTCAAAGATGCAATGGAAAGAGGAAACTCAACGATGAAGTGTTTCCTTGATAGTGGCATACTTGTCAGTTTTCCTGAAAATGCTGATTCTCAAAGTCAGCAGGATGTCCTCATATCCTTGCTATTTGCCCAGTTAGCAGCTGATGCATCTTACAAACGAATGGACGATGCTTCAAGATGGTACGATATGTTTGACAATATCCTTCAAAATGTGGGCTGGGCTCTTAGTAACGAAGGGGTTTATGTAAATTCTACCTTAGAACCCACTTTTGTAATGGCTTCTGTAGCTCTCAATCTTGTAGCCACCAATAAAGATCTATCTTTTTCAGAAGCTGACATTGAAGTTCTTCGAAAAGCTTTCAACTATTTCCACACCTTATCTAATGAGGACCCATTAGTGTCTCTTTTCTATGGCACTGACTACGATGAAGCTACAAAGGGTGCAAATTTGATAATAGCTTCTTTTGAAACTGCAGATACAAAAGAGACTGTACTGAAACTTGTCATGTTTGAAATCGAGAAAAGTGATTCTGATGACTCAGCTCCAAGATTCTTGCTTCATGTATACAGTTCAAAGTCTGCGGTAGCGAATGCTGCCAGAACAAGCAAGATGGTCCTAAATGAGGCTTCATTCAGTAGTGTAAGAGCCACAATACTGGCTAAGCTTGGAGACAGAGTGCAAAAGTTGATTAAAGAAGTCCCTATCACTTATTAAGAAATGAAATATTTGTATTCGTAGGTAATTATTATTTGTATTTTTCAAGTAATTATAGTACATTTACAATAGGTTTTAATCAAGAAATTAATTCTTAAGTTAGCAAATTATGTGGCAAGGACTCAACTAAGCCCTAATTTAGCTAGCGCTGTACAATGTGGAGTAGTATGCCAGCGATGGTTTCGAAGTGCCGGCGGTCTTGCTGTTCATCGGCGTACCCATAATCCCCAGCCGAGTTGAGGCCCTACTCACCCTCCATTGGAGGGACGCGTGACCCGTTGTGGGAGAATTGAGACAAGACAAGTATGCACGTGTGTGCGTGTGCGTCCAAACTGTGAGCAAAATAATATTAGTGAGCGTTTATAATCAGATTTTTTTGTGTCATAGCTAACAATATTATGTCATTTCGATATCATCTGAGTAGAGGAGTTTAAACAATTAATGATTCTTAACTTCTGCAAAGAGCATTTCAACTATGCCAGCACGTAATATTGTACAATTAATCAATATTGTTAATATTCTTCACCACAGCTACTATTGTCTTCCTTTTCTATCTACTGTGGAATCCCCACAAAGGTCCAATGATATGTGCTTACATTCAAGTGTTCATGCCAATAGGGAATGATGATTGTTCAGGACTGTCTAGCGAGTGGAGGACTTGAATCCCAACGTCTGTATTAATAACGCGAGTAACGCGATTGCAATAGCGCACGACTTCACCTCTGACTATCTCTGCATTTCAGAATAAGCTTCCTCTGGAGTTCGTCTTATAATCCGTCGCTTACCGTGGTATTTCACTTTGCTTCTGTGGTATTTCACTTTACCCGTGCGATTTGAATTAAACAGCGATTATTCCAAACATTTTTGAATGGCAATTTGTGCGCCTTACTATTAGCTTTGGAATAGTAAACGAAGGATGAAGCTGGTTTGGAGTTTCCTAAAAATTGCTCAACAGGTTCTATATTAGCTATTTAATTCCAGCTGGTGTCATTTCGAATGCTCGATTTCGGCAGCCCAAAATCGACAATGACCACGAGATCCCACGAAGAGTAGAAAAATTATTAGACACACCCTCTCCTTTTTTGATAAAATATTGGCTGCACCAGTTTCCTACGCCCCTGCTTGTGCATCTGACTGCTAGCTGTAGTCTACTCAACTATAGTAGGAGGGTCCCTTTATCTATTCAAATAGACTTTGAGTTTGCTGTGTATCTTTTGTGTTCTTGCTAATTACTGTTTAAGAGAGTAAAAAATTAGTCTTAAATTTCATAATAATGTGTAGTTCACTGAACTCTGAAATTGTCAAATATTCCTCTACAATAATATATCTTTTATCTGTCTATAAAATGAAGTATACTAGAAAGTGATTGTTATGTGGAAAAAATAAGCATAAATATTTTGGCAATGCAATTAAAGTACTTATTTTGACCAGCAACTGTGTTCATTTATTAATAATTTTGCTTGATACCTAACTCACACTGTTCTGTAAAAGTGGAAGCTAAAGAAGAGTGGCTCGTTTTGTAATTATCTCTAATTATTAGGTACTGATGCATAACAGTGATGTAGCAGATTACATACTATTCTATTTATACTTTACATGGGTTTTTAAGAATAATGGATACTTTTTAAATGAATAATTTTTATTAATACAGAAGCTAATTAAAAAAATCAGTATAGAAAGTGAGAGTTTCTTCTGTGAACAAATATAAATTTATGGAATACAGCTTCATATTCTCCAATAGGTTCTTCACTCAGGAGCTTTCAATCATCATCACATTTATTATTGCTTGGCTTGACTTCATTGAAATTTTTATTTTGAGCAGTACATCTTCTGCTCAAAGACCTAAATGTCTGCATGAGTTCTACATAGTGGACAGGTAGCTTGACGCTGCAAACATAGACAAAGATTACTAAGTTAAAAGATTGACAAGTAAATATTGTTGACTGTAACCTGTAATTATTTCTCACTTACTTTGAACCATTCATCTATGCAGTCTTGATGGAACTCATGCTTGCAAGATTTCAATATTCTTAAGATATCTCCGGACTGAAAATTATTCAGGCACACTGTACACCTGTCAGAGAAGTTAGTATAATGTGTCCAGTAATTTTTAGTTAAAATTTTTTTAAATGTATGTTTAAAATTTATTCTTCACTCACCTGCTAGAGGAGTCAGAGTCCTGAGTACCTTCTTTAAATGTTTTTATGGGAATATTATTGATATCTACATAAGTAATATAAATAATTAAAATTCCTAAATCATTGAAGCTAACCTTCCTAACTGAGTCCACTGAAGTTGTTTGTCTCAGTAGAATCCATTTCATCAAAATTATCCTCACTTTCAACAGGATCTCCCAATTGAAAAAAATCCTATGACAATTGAATAATATTAACAATATTTTAAAGGTAATATCTTACCTTACCTCTAGCAAATCAAATCCAGCTTCCCACAAAATTTCAGGAACATCAAATGTGTACATGAAATCTTCACTATAAAATTAACAACAACATCATTATATGATAATGGTATAAATTATTACAATTGCAATGATAGTCATATTGTCATATTGGTTGAAAGTATCATGGTCTTATGGCATAATTAAATAATAGTATTATGTAGACAAACTTACCGATCTCGTTCATCTTGACTTAATTCAATTTCGTTGTTGTCAGTGTTCCATTCTTCATGGGATATTTCCAATGGTGAATAATGGGAGGCTTCTTCTATGTCATGATGATCAGAAGTTGTCTCAAAACTGTCACCCAAACCTTCTACTTCACCCATCTCTCTCTCTACTTCTATATCTTCACTTGCATTAGAAGAAATTTCTTCAAGATCAGCTAGCATGCTTTCTGGTTCCACATTAGCTATCTCACTATTCACATCTTTGAAGTGATTGATTTTCCTTACAATCTCTTCATCATTTTCACTGGACAGCGATTCTAAAACACTGATGTCTTCATCTTCCAGGTTAAAGCTACTGGACATAGACATGAAAGTGGTGATACTTTGTATCGAACTTCTCTCCCTTGATCTCCTCCTCCTCCTCCTCCTCCTCCTCCTCTCCTCTAAGTTGACATATCTCCTATCGGGATATGTAACACCAGTGATGATGATGTCATCCTACAATTACAACAATTAAAAATAGCTATAATTATTTAAATTTTATGGCTTTCCCAACAGTATTGATGTAATAGTCCAATTAAAAAGTTAGTAGGATGATTGAGTCTTGGACATTATAGTACTTACTTCTTCCGAGTCACTGCTAATATAAATGACATCCTGGATGTCATTGATAGCCACAGGTGAAGATGTAGAACTGCTTGCAGCCCAGTTCAGGTCACTGCTAGCTTGTTGACCTCGTGACTCTTCAAAAATATCCAGCCTCCTATATTTAGAGCAAGGAGACTCATCCTCATCATTCAATGAGGGCCTTTTCCTGTTTCCCTTCATGAAACCTAGATAGAAGTAAAGTATGAAAAAAATTAATCTTAAATGAAGTAATCTAAAAATAATGTACGAAATTATCAACATAGTATTATTAATAATCATTATTATTAAAAGGAAACAAAATTCTATCACATAGCTAATTCACTACTGGGTATTATAACAATAGAGAAACTGCTGGCACTTACCGCAACAGCGATATCTCAAAATAGTACCAAACAAAACTCGTTTAAAAGAACCCAAGTACCAGTACAACCTTCTAATACCGAAAGCGTTAGAGAGTTGTTACGGCTTCTTTTTTATACGGTAGTACCCTGTGCGGACGCTAGCAGCAGCGTCAGCACGGTGCGGTACAGGCGCACGCGTGCAATACTGCGCGGTCCACAACTTAAAGGTCTTAGTAAGTTCAAACCTAATCAGAGGTTTATTGTCAGTAATCTTCAATATCAGAGCGCGACAGATAGACAAGCAAAGAGACCAACAAACAAATCACAGGACGACCAATACACCCCTCTCATGCATGCTCGCTGAGGGGGGTTAATAAGAGCACAGGGGATAAAAAAAATCGCTTCTTTACTTCCTGAGACGAATACTCTTGTTTTTATGACTGATAGCTATGTATATCTCAGTCATAGAGCGTTAAACTTAACATTTTATTGTTACAGGTTTGAAAAATTGAAAAAAAAACACTGGGTTTCATTCTTATTTGTTATTCAGATTTGCCTTTACAGTTGACTTATATTATACAGTTAAGGAGATTAGTATTTTTTAATATTGGTGCAGAGTCTAATAATGTAATAACTTATTTTTTGGTTAAACCTTTTTTGTGTCCTTCACAAACATACATACTGATCGAACCTCATTAACTCCATATACTGCATTGTTGAGTTGCTATACTGCAATCATCACAATTTTACTTAATTCTAATTGAAATAATTAGAGAATAATACGAAAATTTCTAGAATAATATACTATTCTTTTGGAATAATAACTCAATTTTTTAGAATAAAAAAAAGAATAATTCTAAAAACTTCGAGCATAATCCAGCTAGCCCTAGTCGTGGTTTCAATTAAATTTCTAATGAATTAAATTATAACAGGATTTTTTTTAATTTCTTTTTGAACATACAATAAAAAAACTAAACCAACTTAAAGTGAATTTATTCTGTGGTATTTTGATCACCATCTCAGTATCTTACTGGAGACTGTTTCTCATGCAGTGTGAATTAGAAGTGTGATTAGTTATTATTAAAGGCATAGAGTTGGTACGTTATGAAACAATGAGTAAGACTAGCTATCAGTCTCTTACTGAATTACTCAATATGAAGGATTGTATATAGCTAGTTAATCTTTCAGTAAAAACCTTGAACATCCCCTAAAATGTTCAATGAATGGAAAAAAAAAACATGCTCTGCTGCAGCTGAAAAAGGTTCAATGGTGAGAAACCTTAACAAACATTTGGGGGAAATGTGGATTACAGCATTAAAGAATTTTAATATGCTCGACAGTGGATCCACACTCTCCTCCCTTCACATTTGTAAGTCAGCTGGTAATAATATACACTATTTGTCAATTCTAATGCAGTATATTGCTGAGTTGCTCAAGAAGGGAATCCTTTTAGCATAATTCTCGATATGACTTGCTGACTTTGAGCCTGACTGACAGCTCTGCCAGTATTTCACACATTCTTTTTTTCATTTTGGAAATACAATAGCAGAGTCCAACACTGCTACAATCAAGTAATGAAGATCTACCTCATAACCATATTTTTGCACGTTTTATGTCCTTTGTTGTAAAAGAAAAAGAGAAAAAAAGCACCATTGATTTTCTTTTATAATTAAGGATTGTATGGACTGATTATTCTCATTTTCCCTTTATTATTCTCCTAAATACCCTTATTATTCTAGAATTATTCCACTATGCAATTACGTGTCTATTATTCCAAAAAAATTGCCAGCATAATCTGGCAGGGCCTAATCATGACGTACTCTGAAAGATTGCAGGGTCTTAGCTAGTCCTATTTTTATACTAGCTACATGAACTATTCAATTTTTGTGAGAATATTATTTTCTAATTGACACACGTTTACACATGGAATGATACAGTAAAAATGCATGATGTATTGATGACATAAATGAGAATGACGTAAACAAAGTTAAAAGTTCAGAAGGTGATGCTTTGCTGATTCGCCATAACATACCCTGCCGGGAGCACTTGATAGCTGTCGCCAGATCGTGTTTGGTGAGTTGCAAAAAATGAGGACTGGACTTGTTCCTCATCATAAGCATGCATGATATGAACTGGACAGAGATTGGATACAACTCTGCCAATCAATAGGAGTATACCTTAACAAGAAGGATTAGTTAAGGGCTTTATTTACACCTCCATTTCGGAAGGATAGATAAGATGAAGCACTATTATTCCCCCCTCTTAGCTATCCAGTGTGCATAAAACCAAAGTATGCCATAGATAGCAAGGCATCACTGCATCTGTGTTTGTGTGGTGGAGAATTCCATACACTTTTCTTAAAAAAATGTCAGTAGCTATTATGCCTTCAATTATGGGGAGGTAAACTACGTCAAGGTTATTTGGGGTAGGCATGCTAGATTTAGCCAACTGCAGAATAAGACGTTCTATTTCTAAGGATGAGTGGTTTTGTCACAGAAATTCACAATTTGTGAAAAGTTAAAGCTAATGTAGCACTATATATGCATAGATGTAAAAATATTTTTGGGTGACTATATTCTTGTAAATCCAATTGCAAATTACCATCACCGTAACAGGCATATGTCATCATCATGCCCTTTCTCTGTTAGCCTCACCATTCAAAACTTCAACTTCTACAATCTCTTCATCATTATCACCAGAAAATGATTCTACAACAATGACGTCTTCATCTTCCAAGCTAGTGCTAGTTGAGATAGTGCTGCTTTGCATCCAACTATTTTCCCCTCGTCTCCTCCTACTCTCCACTAAGTTGACAATTCTCCCATCAGGATATGTAATCCCAGTATTGATAACTTCAATCTACATAACAATTAAAAAGCTTTGTGTAAATATGCAACAATTATTATTATTTTAAGTAGTTAATCAAACAAGTTACTGGGATAATTAAATTTTTAACTTTGTAGCCTTACATCTTCCTGAGACACTCCTAATAGAAATAACGTCACCTACGTCATTGTTCTCAGGAGACAAAGACGCAGAATTACTGGCAGCACAACCTGCGAATGATTGTGTTCATGCAGAATTGGAGTTAGCATGATTCAAAGCCTCAACTTTTAAACTTTTAGTCTGGGAGCCACATATTCCCATTACTGACCATGACTAAAAGGAAGGATCTAGTTACTTTTGCAAGCAGCATTTTTGTCCACTAGAATGCAATTAATTTGTTTACTTCCAGATGTCGAGAATTAGTGGTACAGAAAGCAAGAGATAATAATAAAAATACATAAATATAATATAAATAAAAAAAAGAAACACCTGTAATCAAATTATAAGTTGAAAGCTACACTCTGATAGTGGCTGCAGATCATAGCTGATGATGCCATATTATTGTTATAGTAGACACTGCATTTACATGAGGAGGAACCAATTATAATGCCATTAATCTTTAAATTTATTTTTGCACACACAATCACTCTGCGTCTCTCTCACGTTCATCCAAGTCCACAATAATAGGCTTGCAATTGCCAGATTACCAGTCTCCTATAGTTGTGTCCTATAGATGACCTGGTCAGTAGTCCTAGTATTTTGAAGCGAGGAAGCGTTATCTACATTGTAGGTGCCCCGCGTAAACCCTCGAACACAATGCAAACAACCTGAATCCACCCACAAAGGAACGTTGTTGTAATTTGACTTCCCCGCGCTGCTGCTGGATCACGAGACAATTGAAGCTGGACACATATAGTGTGATGAAAGAGAGAGATTACGCAGCCCCAGTAATAATTGGGATGGGCCTCAAATTTGCTCACCTTTTTAACCATGCGCATGCTCAAGAAGAATGTTACTAACAATAGAAATCAATGTCCGTATATAGGTGGAATCGTGTACGTGTGTTGTCATTCCTGCCCCAAGATCACAAGTTAATGCCTATAGACTCGCCCAGTAGAAACCTTCTTTCTTGAGGCTAGCTACTATGAGTACTGGGGAGGAAGATTGTGGGGGATATAGCTATGATTTTGTTGACTTCATTCCTGAAAGATTCATTTGCTCTATTTGTACTAAAGTTATGAAGGATCCTCATCTCATGTTGTGTTGTGGCATTAAGTATTGTGGCTCATGTCTTCTGAACTGGTTTGACGCCCAAGGGTTTAAGTCCTGCCCATTGTGTCGAGCTCAAAGTAGTGAAGAACCAATACTTCATGCTCAAGAGAAGGGAATGAAAAGAGAAATAAATTCGATTTTTATTTACTGCCCTAATAAAACTGTAGGCTGTAGCTGGCAGGGAGAGTTGGGGGATGTAAAGCAACACTTAATTCAATGTGGCTATGTAAAAATAGACTGCCCTAACCTATGCCAATCCGAAAGTGGAATTACTATAAAAGTTCTTCGTAAAGACCTGCAGAAACACCTCACTCGACTCTGTGATATGAGAACAGAAAAATGTAAGCTATGTGGTTGTGAAGATATTGTAAAATATCATGCAGAAGTTTGTCGATATTTTCCAGTGGAGTGTCCCAATAAATGTGGGTCCAATTACCTCATACGAGGTACAGTGAAGCATCATCTGCTAAGCCATTGCCCATTGGAAATTATCAGATGTACAAATAAGTACAATGGATGTGAAGACAAAGTTCAACGTCAGAATCTAAGAGACCACCTGGTCCATCATTGCAAGCAGCGACTTATAAAGTGTAAATACTGTGATCAACAGATTCGTGCCAAAAATTTCTCCGTGCATAGAGGAATTTGTAAAAAGTATCCTGTGGAATGCCCTAATAAGTGTGGAGAAATTGGTCTGATTAGAAGCATATTGCCTGAACACATCTCACAATGTAAAAGTGAATTAATTCAATGTGAATATGCAATCTTTGGATGCATGTGTGTAACCACTAGAATTGAAATGGCACACCATTTGAGGGCAAATAAAATTTTACATTTAAAAATGGCAACTAGGATGTACAGAAAGCAGGCAGAGGCTTTAGAGTCAGTGAGACAGAAATATCAAGACCAACTGTTGGTTACAAAGAAAGGATTAGAGCTCCACTTGTCCCAAAGTGTCCATCTTAACTCCATTGCAACAGTGTCTTCTCATGTGCTTAATTCACGAGACAAGATATATTTCAGGATGCTGGAGTATACTGCTGTGAAGAACAAAACCAAGGATTGGCAAAGCCCTACAATGACTTATCAAAGTCCTTTGGTAAAATTACGTATTAGAGCATTTTTCTCATACAGCAACCTAGTTGTACAAGTTCGTGTCATTGAATTAGAATATCCTTTTCGTCTACAACAATCAATTCATTTAGAGTTATCGCAGCAAATCAAGACAGAGGAAAGCACTGCTGTATTGACAACACCAGCCAAAATTAGACTTGAACAAGGTTGCTTAATTGGAAGATCAGTGTTATTTTCCAGTATTGATAATTGGGAAGCAGTTCATGTTCGAGGAGATTCTTTACTATGGATTATTACCCTAAAATAAACATAAGTCGATTTAATTTATATTGTTTTGTAATAGAAACTGTTACCTGATAAACATAGATTTGATTTACTTGTTTAGTATCACTATCCATACCTCACAATCTATATGCTTGTGTGTCAGTAATGACGACGACCGACCGACGGTGTGTTTCTTCATGAATAATTCATGAGCTTTGTTAGGTTTGGTAAAGCATCGTCACTTTATCGTGGGTAAAGCATCGTCACTTATCATGGGTAAAGCATCGTCACTTTATCATGGGTAAAGCATCGTCACTTTATCATGGGAAAAGCATCGTCACTTTATCATGAGTAAAGCGTCGTCACATTATCATGGGTAAAGCGTCGTCACTTTATCATGGGTAAAGTGTAGTCTCTTTATCATGAGTAAAGTGTCGTCTCTTTATCATGGGTGAAGTGTCGTCACATTCAGTACAACGTGCTGGTTATTTCTAAAAAGTGGGTGCAATAAACCGTGCAAGGCGGCGTAGGTTTCAAAAGGGAAGGCGAAAGTACGGAAGAGAAGGTAAAAGGCGATTAATTGTAACTGAAAAGCGGATGGAATCGGCGAGGTAAGGTGATGTAGGTTTAAAATGGAAGGGAAGAGAAGGCAAAAAGGCGAGCGATTAATAGTTAGAGCATAAGCGCATGCTCTAACTATTTTAGATCCCGTTTACACATGCCCACACTGTTAAAACGGGAGTGTTACAGTTACACTGTATTGAGCGTTCCCAGTGCCGGGAGAAATTAACGCTTCAGCCAGGTAACCATGACACTGCCAGAAGTGTAAATGATATCACTCTAATAAGTGTTTTGGTAACACTATCTGTAGCATAACAATTAACACCTTTAGGGTGCTTATCATAACACCCAAGGTGGTGTTGTGGTAATTCTTCCTCTGCAGCACCTTTATGGTGCCATCATAACACTTTATTTTTCCTATTATACTGAATTTGATAATATAAACAAAAAAAAATTATTGCAGTATAGAACATAAATAATTGATGACACATGAAGGCACAACACCTGTAGTTAAACTAAAAATAAAAGGTTGAATAAAAATTAACAGTGAGTTCATCATTGTTGGATAAGAAATATCCAAAACGTAATAAAAACAAATTAAATCAATAATTGCATCCTGCAAGTTAACGCAGGAAAACATAAATACATTGTCCACTATCAAATAGTACAGCCGTCCATCAGGTGTAAGAACACAATACGTAGGCTTCATTCTGCCCAATTTTCTCCACAACCTTCTCGATGTCTGGGCATTCCTATACAGAATATATACACAAATATAACAGTTAAATAAAACTATATCATTAAATGTGACGGTCTATAGGAAAATTGGGCACAACACAGCGGGAGTAAAACGTCGGGAAAAGATCGATTTAATTCTTTAAAATGTATTAAATAAGCCAACAGAAGGGAATCGTTAGGGTGCATATATCAACTGGTTGAAGCAATGGCTTTAAAACTCGGAGAGCTCAATATATGGATGCCGATGAATGTGTAAGTGCAAAAAAATTTTTTTTGATAGGGCCCACATTGTAACCGATTTTCCTGTAGACGGTCACAAGTATTGTCCATCCTACAATTTGTAAAAACTAATCAAAACAAAAAGACAAACAAAAGAAAAACAAACAAAAAAAACTACGAACAACAAAAAATAATCGCTTCCTCTGCTTAGTTATCAAACGACATCTTGCTTCACATCCCACTCTCAAACTCCATTTTACATATCAAACATACTCTCCCACTTTCAAACTCTCCTTCCCACTCTCGAACTCTCCCACCCACTCTCAAACTTCCCCGCCCACTCTCAAACTTCTCTTCCCACTCTCAAACTTTCCCGCTAACTCTCAAACTTTCCCGCCCTACTTTGATGCACATTTTTGCCTAACAGTATATACTTCACACTGATCAGTGTTTGGTCGTATGCACTAAATGGCTCAGTTTTGATAAACATGTGGGATAGAATATCAGACCTAAAAATTACTCTTCCAAAAGTCTGGACAATTTGTCCAACTACTGAGATCAGTGATGAGGACAAGGCCACTGCTGAGGCTTACAAACAAGGTAAAAGATCATCATGCTAACTTGTCGCGTACCATTGAGGATTTGATCATGTCATAGGGTTTGCTAGTGTGACAACCATTTACCATATTTTCTGAAAGTTTTTTTGTTCTTTTCATTTTCTTTTTTCCATTCATAAGCCTTGAAGAGGCTATGTGTTACATTGTATACTCTATAGGGATAGGGAAACATCCTTATGAATATCTTGTAATCTGTGCTTTAACCATTGTACTAGGCACGTTTTGGTCATCATTGAATTATATCAATTTGTTTTAATGTTAGCCAGCTGTACATTATGTACCCTCCCTATCAGTATGCCAAATGTACTAGCAGGCTTCATAGAGGATTTCTGGCTAGGGGAGAGACTCCCGTGTACTTAGCCACACCCTTTTTTGGTAACATACACTACTTTGATGCACATCTTTACCTAACAGTATATACTTCACACTGATCAGTGTTTGGTCCTATGCACTAAATGGCTCAGTTTTGATATGAACATGTGGGATAGAATATCAGACCTAAAAAATACTCTTCCGAAAGTCTGGACAATTTGTCCAACCATAGTTTGTAAACTACTGAGATCAGTGATGAGGACAAGGCCACCACTGAGGCTTACAAGCAACAAGGTAAAGTATCATCATGCTAACTTGTTGCTACATTTGAGGATTTGATCACCATGTCATAGGGTTTGCTAGTGTGACGACCATTTACCAGATTTTCTGTCCCCCCCCC
>WLWD01003628.1_pt1 | contig 42700 bp, 25 predicted proteins | sample 6712731 | NCBI WGS metagenome assembly WLWD01 (sample SAMN12718690, study PRJNA576275) | sponge metagenome | isolation source: marine sponge | host: Mycale hentscheli | place: New Zealand: South Island, Marlborough, Capsize Point | collected 2014-11-01 | reverse complement strand
GGGGAAACGGTACACCATTTGGTAAAAAACGGCCGTTCTGTTCAACCGGCGTTACGCCTCGCTCTAAGAAATTATAAAAAATCGTTTATCCAATAAAACGTTCCAATTTTTTGTTTACAGGCTCCTGAGGCGGAGCTTTTCAGGTAAAAAAAAAATTGAAGTCATCCTATTTGAAGTTGTCTCGCAAAGAATTGTTAGCTCGACTACCGCACAGTATCGATGTTTTCTCGATGTTAGGGGCTTCTCGGGCTTAGACTTTTTACTACTCGGTAGCGAACAGAAGACCTACAAAGTCTGGACCTCGTTATAACTGCGTGCCCGTCGAAACTTCGGTCTGCAGCTTTATTAAAGCAAGTTAAATTTTTGTACGAGCTTTTTCACACTATCCCCGTAGTGTTTAACGAGGCCTTAGCTTGCTGATATAACTATGGAAGAGTTTCTAGCTAGAAAATATCAGTGAATAGACGGATGAGCTTAACCGTTGTTGTTGTTTTTGTTGTTTTTTACCGTTTTAGTATATGGTGTCGGCCGTTTAGTCAAAACAGTACGGCACGCAACGGTAAAAACTACGGTAAAAAGACTACCGTTTTACGGCTGTACTACAGAACGGACTCTGGAACTTTATTTCGTCTCCTACTGTAGGTATGCAGCTTCTATAAGTGCAACCTTTCTCTGGTTGTTACACATAGCCAGAAAAATAAAGTTCATTGATTGTTCCTTGCAAACTAAACATATGACTTGAATGCCAGTCACTGGACTATTGACTTACTGCTACATGTACATCTGGCACAATACCCATGCACTAGACTGTACTACACTCACTCCCCTCTCATCCAGGCACCATGGGTGCTCGAGTCTCAGAAATACCCACTACTCAGTGAATGACCACAATTTTCTCTACACATTACGACTGAGGCTACAGGATTTATTTAAAACATAGTTGCACCCTCCACCCTCCATAGCTTCTCCAATTTCTATAGAAGTCTATGTACACTATGTAAATTGGTAATGATAGTCCAATAGGCAAGTCTCGCGGTAAGAATTGATAAATGGAGTGACTAACTAGTTAAGGGTGGCCGCACACCGCCCACGCAATTTTTACCGGTTGGTTGCTAAGCACGATTCTGCTACTTTCTTTATTTGCAGGGCTACTCTACTATACTAGAAGGATAAAGTACCTGCCGAAGATACTGCACACCGACTTTGGAGTGAATCTGAAGGAAATATCATGGCCCCCGATGTAAAACTTTGAAACAACTTTTTGGAGCGGTGCGGCAAGTTGGAGCTCCAGAATTTTGTACGCCGCTAGCCAAGACAATACTCTAGGGCAAGACAACGAGTTTTTTTCCCATTTCAATATTACTTTATGATTTATTTACATTTTTTTCCTTTTATAAGATTTTGAAAAATTCAAATTGTGGTGCCCTTCTTTTTTTTGTGTTCTACACGTGTGCAAAAAATATAGTCGTTCTCATTATTTGATTCCAAGAAAAACTGATTCAAAATTGGATACTTCTATTCCACTCGCAATTCTTAAGAAATAGCCCCACCCCCATATCTCGTACTACGAGTACGCGAGCAATTTTTTTTTTCAATTAGTTTGTATTGGTTCTAAAAAGAGCCCGCCTATATCAAGAGTAAACAAACATCAATACAACAATAACAAGAGAGTCAGAAGAGAGAGCCGTTTATTGGAGATAGCCATAGGTGAAGGTATTAGATCTGTGCAGCTTGGGAAGTCTTCGCTCCGCAGAAATCGAGCCTGGTATATCCATCCGCTTGAGTTCAGGTGCGCAGAGTCCAGAGAACGGCTACAGGAGGAGAGGCAGCCTGGTGCACCTTGCTGCGTGAGCTCAGACGACGTATGGAGAGTTGCTGTAAACGGATATGAGACAACAAGAAGCTAAACTAAAACACCACAACTTCGCAAAGTATACTTCTGCTACTACTGCGCGATAGTTTCTGCTCGCGTATTATCAAATGGTGGGGTATTGGCGGGGAATAAATTAATGTCCGGATCTACAGGCGGTGCGCGTTGCTATGTGCGGCCACCCTTAAAGAGGTGTGCTCACAATAGACATGTCTGGTAAAGATGGGATTAAGTGTGCACTAAGGAAAACTTTGCAATGTACTGTAGAGGAAATAGTCAAATCATAATATGCTGTATGTATTCCATGTACACTTAACCATCACTTAAACCAACCCACCCTGCCGCCTGGCTACACCTACTTCAGCCAACCTTATAAACCACACCCGACCCTACTGTGCCACGCCCACGACTCTGACTCACTTCACCACTCTGCTCTCTGAAGTGGCTAGTCTCATGGTGATGCTCCGCCTCCTAGCTGCTGACTCCGCCTTATTCACGCCACTCTCCGCCTTCATATTGACACGCCCCACCTTGCTTCCTGCAAGCCCCGCCTTCTTGGGAATGTTCGCCTCTGCTACACCAGTTCTAGAACCTGGAGATTTCCTGGGCTTAGGGGGCGGAGATATGACCTTTGTTCTTCCCCCACGTTGATTGCCACGCCTTCTTCTGTCCAAACTAGACAGCACTGGCAATTGTTGAGCCTGCACGCACACACACACACACACATCCATAGATACATGCATTCATTCACCATAGTAACTTCACCAATACATACAGTAGGAAACACAATTAAGTTACGAATTTCATTCCATAGAACGGCCGTCACACGATGGGAAAAAACGGTACGCCGTTTGGGAAAAAACGGCCGTTCTGTTCGACCAGCGTTACTGTTTTAATCATTCTCGTTCACCTCACGCCTCACTCAAAGAAATATAAAAAATCATTTATCCAATAAAACGTTCCGATTTTTTGTTTACAGGGTCCTGAGGCCTTCTTGGGTAAAAAAAATTGAAGCGGTTCCTATTCAAAGTTGTCTCATGGAGAATTGTTAGATCGACTACCACGCAGTATTGATGTTTTCTTGATGTTAGGGCCTTCTCAGGCTTAGATTTTTTTCCACTGGAAGTCCATCAGTAGCTAACAGATGACCTACATACAAAGTGCGGACCTCGTTATAGCTCTGTGCCCGTTGAAACTTCAGTCTGCAGCTTTATTGAAGCAAGTTAAGTTTTTGTACGAGCTTTTTTTGCACTATCCCCATAGCGTTTAGCGGGTGATACAAGGCATTAGCTTGATGATATAGCTATGGAAGAGTTTCTAGCTTGAAAATAACAGTGAATCAACGGAAAAGCTTAACCGTTTTTTTTTAATTTTATTATTATACCGTTTTAGTATACGTTGTCAACTGTTTAGTCAAAATGGTAAGGAAAGCAGCGATAAAAACTACAGTAAAAAGATTACCGTCACGGCCGTACTATGGAACAGAATCTGGAACTTTATTTTGTCTCCTACTGTACGTGTATCATGATGACCGAGGTTATTCTTCAGAATGAAATCACAGGGAACTTAAATCAACAATTTTCTTTGTTTAAATTTCAAGGTGTTCATCATTTCGATGACATTATTGAAAATTTGGGGGCAAATGTCTCTATTAAGGTATAACAATAACTTTTAGGGGGAAAAATAACAATTTTGGGCACTATGACTCTAAATTAAAACACTAAACTGTATACTCCCAGTAGTGTAAGGACCACACTTCAGACTTGTGCGCATAACTTACCTTGCTGGGGGCTTGTTTTAACACCTTAGCAATCTGCTCTATGAGTCTAACTGGTTGCATATCAGTCGGAATCTGCCCCTTGTGCAGCTTAGCTTCCTACACACACACACACACACACACATACAAACTGTAATAGGATTGGTTCAGGAACTTTTATTGCTCTCCATCCCTTTTCTAAAGATTGTCAAAATCATTTAGTACATACATACATACATACAGTACTACATATACATTGTTAGTGCTACTCTCTCTGTACCATGTCATCAGAGGCTATTAAATTGGCGACCCTTTACCGACCTCCTTGGCTTTGGTCCATTCAGTGAAACAGTACCGCATTTCTTCCAGTCCATCCAGCAGATAAGATTTGACTTCTGGACTCTTCTCCAAACACTCTACACACACAGACATCATGACCAGGAGCTCACCAATTTCACAAGCAATGAACTGACAAGTACAGACCTTTGACCTCCTGGAGGTAATTTCTGCCGGCAAACCAAGTGAGAGCCTCGTAGCACGGGTGTCTGAACTTTAGGGGCGTGTTCAAACGACGCTCCATCTCATAGACCCTATACACATGCAGAGATGATCACACAAACATTCTGAACAAACATACTTACAAGTCAATAACAACAAGCGGTGTTAGTTGTTTTTATAGTTAGTGCACTGCTACAATTTAAAACAATAATGAAATATCTTCTGCAGCTTATAATGATAAGGGCAGACAGAGTTACAAGAAAAGAAATATGAACAGGAACAGAGCACAATGGCAGCAAGTCTGCCAGTGAGATCAACAGGTTAGTGGTGGATATGGCAGCTCTTAGTAGCACGTGCACTGTTTGATCAAGGCTATGAGCGGTTTGTTTTGTATATTATTCTAATGCATATATTATAACATGAACTGATGCTAAGTAGAGACATGAACACAACCACTGGCTAGCTAATAGAATAGACTATCAAAATAAAACCATCAAGCTATGCAGTTGCAGGGCCTAGAAGATTAAGATTCCAAGAAATTGTACCAGAAGCAGAGACAGCCAGTGGGCAAACTTACACTGCAGCTACTCCAAAACTTGTGTGTAGGGGTCAGAGTGCAGTTTACAACTTCACACATTAGGTTACGACCAAAAAGTCAGTGCTATGACAGTGCTCCCTCTCTCCCTCCCTATAGAAGGTACACTTTGGTGTATATAAGAGAGTAACTTATGTAGGCCCTCTCTCCTGTAGGGTTCACTTATAAAGCCACTCTTGTCAAACTTTCAATGCACATGCAACTAACATACAGATAGGAAACAAGTTTCAAATGTAGAAATTACATAAGTTTAGTTGCTTACAGATTTACTAAACAACACATCAAAAACATACTCACATACCAATGTGTGATAATAACACCTGTGTGTATGTGCAGACATCACTTCCTAATATGGTCATTACCACACGCAATGAATGTTAGTACACACACACCACAAGACTATATAAATACTGGTAACCACGGCTACCTCTGCTTATGAATATCACAACACAACCACCATATGCCAACACACTCACACACAAACATATACCCATGCACACTGCCAATTGGCATGGTTCAATTATGCACGTCACAGGAGATCTATCACTCTCTCTCTCTCTCACCTGAGTTGCAGACGTATGTTGTACCGATGGAGGAAATTACCACCAAATACTAGAGAGTCCATAGGTGTGAGGACAGCGTGGATCCAACCTGCACACACATATGTACACATGCACACATAAATACTAGTCTGATGGAACTAGGATGGGGTTCAGGTGGTGGAACCAGTCACTATACCCCACTCAATTGGAACAACTGGAAAATTATAATTATGGTAAAGTATCACCAAATTGCGGATATATCACTACACAACTTGTAAACCATTGTTTTAGAATCACACATTAGTATATATCATCAGTAATACCATATCATTGTGCAGAAAAACTGGTAAAGTATCATCAAGTCACTGGTAAAGTATCATCAAGTCACTGGTAAAGTATCATCAAGTCACTGGTAAAGTATCATCACTATAATCAAGTGTGTACTATTATGCTCAGATAGTTTTCTAAAAACACTTCACATTCCCACATCTCTCATGTGAATAAAACACACAATTGCAGTGTGTTCACTTCAAAGTGTCCCCTCCTTGTGCACTATGACAACTATGGAGTGTTGTTGAAGAATCACTCGCTAAACAAAAGAATCCCAAACTCCACTTAGAGCTCACTATCAACAATAGCCGTCCCAACAACCACACATACGTACTTCAGTGTGCATACAATCACTGAAGGAATCACACACAAACACTCTACACCACACATCTCACATTGTCAACTGCCAACCTCTCAGTTCAGGTCATAACAAACAAAAGTGGTCATTGTGTGAACAAAAACATCTGTGGAGAGAGGGCCAAGTACTGTATATATTATACAGTGGGATAAAGGGAGGGAGGGATTTGAGCTACCCATAAATTTGGGGCACTATCTCATGAGGTGATTTCTCTACATGAAGAATTTTTAACCACATGCCTATATGGAGCCCATCAGTGTTATTGTTATAATAACACTGGTGTAGGAAGATGTTGAGGTAAGGGGGGGCTCCATATTTATACATATATAACTACATACTTAGTCCAGTGATACAAGACTATGGTGGGTTATAGATGACAATGACTCAGCAATTCACAGACTTGTGTTATTGGATGGCCTGAAGCCATACTCCTGCACAGGCACACTACATGCATGTATACTGGGGAAGCCTTAGATGAAGCATCACAAGACATAACTATACCAGGAAGGCAATACTCAGTACAGTCAGTCACTCAGCATTGATCCACCCAACACTGTGTGTGCCAGTACAATGTGTGTTAGCTTTCCTTATATGGATGTGTTGCATCACACCAGCAGGTGCGTGTGGGAGGTGGGAAATCTTCCAAGGTGGTACCATTCAGGGAAACATGCAATATACACAATAATTATGTCATCTTCATCAGCATATCACAGCTGCATAATAAGTTTTAACAAATACAATTGATGGAAGCTATGGTGGGCTAGTGGGAGAGAGAGAGAGAGAGAAGTTGGGCTAAAGAGATAATTAACAAAATTAGCTAATCCCCCAATCTCGGGCACAACTGTGCCCCCAGTAGGAAGTCCAGCATGTACAGATTCATGAGTCCCAGCCACCAACTCTCCATCAGGTCATATGACTGCAATAGCTGAGTTTACAAATTAGTTCCATATATTTTGCCTCGTCAGAGTAAACAATACAAATGCTCAAAGAAAACTTAAAACTATAAATAGAACAATCCAAATAAGGATAAAACCAAATTTACATACTCTCCTGGTAACGAGTGCAAAAAAATATAGCATCTTGTATAATATATACCCTTTACCAGACCAACTACAATAGAAAAGGGATTCACACACAGCAGGAATTCATACAGGATTCTTTTGCTAGGGGGGAAATTTTGTAGAGTCACAAAACCGTATCACCACATGAAAATGGTGACGTCACGACTATGAAACAGATTGTCAGATGAAAACTTAGATAAACTGAAGGACCAGAACTAGAAAGTGTTGCTTTTGAAGAAGTATTAGACATGTTAATGAAACTATAATACAGCAGTGGAGTAATTAAGCTATATTTCATACTTGGTACTGATCATTATTGTATTCATAAAAAAATTCAGTCAGGGTAAAAAATAAATTTAGGGGGAGAAACTAAAATTGGGGGTGGGAATCCCAAGGCAGCCATAGTCAGTATGAAACCCTGTACAGTACCTTATAGTTCAATGCATCTGTAGAATCAACACATGACACCTGATGTATGCACACTGTACATGAACACTAGCAATGTATTGGCTGAGACACTAAAACAATAATCACACCTCACACTACAGACTAAGCATTGCCATGTCAGGTATCTTAACTAGCTCCACATTATCAGCAGCTCTACATAACAGAGGAGCTACCACTGTCAGTGTGTGGAGGAGATTCAGCTGCTGGGCAGAGCTGTGTACAGAGGAGCTACCACTGTCAGTGTGTGGAGGAGATTCAGCTGCTGGGCAGAGCTGTGTACATGAGCTTGTAGCTGTACAATATAGTAGACTACAGATGACTGATCACTAGTTTGTGAACACTGGCCTCTGGTTCAATGAATGTTTTGATAAAAATTATTAAGTTTCCTTTTTCATAACTATTTGTAGTACTACTTTTTGTTATTTTTGTTGTCTAAACAGTCAGAACTGTAGTTGAAAACTAATACTGTGACTCCAATCTCTACAACACACGTAGAGAGTTGATGTTGTTGGTCATGCTCATTGGCTCCTGATGGAATGACATGTATTATAATAAAGAAGTCACTTTGGAATGTTCAACTAGACTCTTTACCATGACACACATACACACAAACAAACAAACACACACAAACATACACATGTGCTAGTGATCTTTGTCACATGTGGAAACCAGCCCTAGTGAGTGGGTGAGTGTGGAGTCATGCATGATTTCACTGCTGGTACACGTGGTCGGTTCAGTCAGTCAGTCAGTGTCTGCATCAATACAACCTCACAGATATGGATTGTATGTATGTGATCCAGGAATATTGAACAACACACACACACACACACACACACACACACACACACACACACACACACGGTAAGGTGTGGGTTCATCTACAGTATTGTAGTTCTATTACTTGTACCTCAACAAGCACTCACAGATGGAACACACCTTTAGTTTACTTTAGGATGAGGTGAAATAAATGCACGGGAGTGGACCCTCTCATTATTGTATTAAGGGTGGCCGCACATAGCAACGTGCACCGGCTGTAGATCCGGACATTAATTTATTCCCCGCCAATACCCCACCATTCGATAATACACGAGCAGAAACAATCGCACAGTAGTAGCAGAAGTATAATTTGCGAAGTTGTGGTGTTTTAATTTAGCTTCTTGTTGTCTCATATTCGTTTATAGTAATTCTCCATACGTCGTCTGAGCTCACGCGGCAAGGTGTACCAGGCTGCCTCTCCTCCAGTAGCCGTTCTCCGGACTCTGCGCACCTGAACTCTGCGCACCTGAACTCTGCGCACCTGAACTCAAGCGGATGGATCCACCAGGCTCGATTTCTGCGGAGCGAAGACTTCCCAAGATGCGCAGATCTAATACCTTCACCTCTGGCTATCTCCAATGAACTGCTCTCTCTTCTGACTCTCTTGTTATTGTTCTATTGATGTTTGTTTACTCTTGATATAGGCGGGCTCTTTTTAGAACCAATACAAACTAATTGAGAAAAAAATTGCTCGCGTACTCGTAGTACGAGATATGGGGGTGGGGCTATTTCTTAAGAATTGCGAGTGGAATTAAAGTTCCAAATTTTGTATCAGTTTTTCTTGGAATCTAATAATGAGAACGACACAAAAATTTTACACACTGGTAAACCAAAAAAAAATGAACTGCACCACAACGAGAATTTTTCAATATCTTATAAATAGAAAAAATTGCGAATAAATAATAAAGTAATATTGAAATGGAGAATAACTTGTCTTGCAGTAGAGTATCGGCTCGGCTAGTAGTGCACCAAATTGCGGAGCTCCAATTACCGCACCGCTCCAAAAAACCGCTACAAAGTTTTATAACCAGGCCCCGATATTTCCTGATATTTCTTCCAGATTCGCTCTAAAATTAGTGAGCGGCTCCTTCGGCAGGTACTTTGTCCTTGTGTAGTAGTGGAGAAGCCCCTGTAGGTATACAATAGTAGTAATCGTGCATAGCAACCATCAACAAAAAATTGCGTAGGCGGTGTGCGGCCACCCTTAACGAATAAAATGAAAAGAAAATACTAAGATGAGCATTACGTTGACAACAGCAGTATTTTTAGTTTGAGGTAAGCCACACAGACATCTCCCCACACATGCATGCATTCAAATACAAAATACAACGTTAATCATCTATTATTCTAAAGTAGAAATACTTGGTCGAGTGTGAACGTGATTGTAAAACTAGAAACTTCAATTAGCAGAGGAGGATGGGGAGACTTGCTTTAGGTGATTACAAGGGACTGCACCGTGGCAGGAGGAGGGAGGACTTACAGAGACAACTGAATATTCTATAATCCCTAGCTGTGATGACCACTACCATATACACTAATACTTCACACCTGTTCACAATTGATATTCATATATAGCACTCCCGATCCCCTGGGTATACAATACACATACACACACACACACATACATACACTGCCAGTACATCAGGTCACACCACATGTGATATGTCTCGTACGAAATAAGTACATTACTGGATACTTGTAGTGTAGGTGATAAGACATGCTCAATATTACCATGGCGACACAATGTGACAAACAAGACGAGGATTACCTCAATGGAAGTTTCCCGATGTTGGGAAAGTGTGACACATTCTAGACATGGAGGAGTTGTCAAACTCTTTGAATGAAATGCGTGCAACAAAACCTACAGGCATAGCCTTTCAAATCAAATACTCACACACGACAGGCACGTATAGAGAATAATATAGGGCATGGTTATACGCACACATGCACACACACAAACCCGTACATCCACACACATACATACGCACACACCCTTACTAACACGCACACGCCCACCCTTACATGCACACACACATACATACATACATACACACACAATTACTAACACCACAAGCACACACATATGTGCATGTAAGCCAATATATATATATATATACAATGTGTACAAACACACACATGTATGCAAACATAAACAAGCACACACACACACGCACGCACACACACACATACACCCCTCACCAGTTGGTATAAAGAGAGTGTTCCCTGCACCGATGGTTGCTACGTAACATTTGGGTACTATTTCCCCGAAGAATTTCTCGCTCTGGTTGGGAGACGACACCCACTCCTCATAACGAAGCAAGTTCTCTTCACTCGGAGGAATCAGATAAAATACCTTCTCACCCTAACAATAATACATACAGCAGGTCAGAGTTCATACAATCTTGAACAGCTACAAATAATTAATGTACTGGTTTGTAAATAAGTGAGAAGGCCAGAGTCTACAATATTAAATTTGTTGCCAAAAAATGTTACTCAAGCAACCATCTACATTTAGTTAACTTTATTGTAATACATAATTATATATGTATATACACATATATCTTATTACTAGTGGTGCGCTCGAATAGCGCAAATGCATGGCGAGCGAGTAAATATATGAGTATAGGTAAAGATAATTTGTGAAGGAAATCGCTAAATAATAGCAATGATTAGGCATGAAGAGTTAACAATAACAGAATTACCTAATAAACTTCGAACGCAGTGGCAAAGAAGCGCAGCTTGACAATTTGCCATTCAGTCTTTCGCCAAGAAGAGAGTAGCTATAAACTTTTTGGTTGAAACTTAGTTGATTCTCCGTGCTCGTTAATTGAAAAATACCGGAACTGTAAACGCTTTACCTAACTTACGTAATTAGAAGCGCGGGCGAAATTTTTTGACGTACGCATACATACCTACATATATATATATATATATCTGAAATCTCAATTGAACACGACTGATAGTCAGCTTCGCTCGCTTCGCTCGCTCGCTGAATTATATATATAAATGTGTTATATTGTACTCCTCATATTTCAAATGATCTTTTGCTACCAACAAATTACCACAATTTGTACCCTTCTTGCTAGGAATACACGTGTAAAATAATGTCGCAAAAAAAAAATCCTAAGAGTAAACTAAATAATTACACATACGTATAATCCATACTTCATGGAAGTATGCATAATGAATCTGAAATTAGTACCTGATAATATCCAGGGGAGGATCGGAAATTGGGGGATAGGAGGGGAGGGGGGCGGGTCCCCAAGTTGTTGTTTTTAATATAAGGTTGAATGTAGCAATGAGTACTAGGGCAACTGTAAGCTAACTCATGATTTTCACTAACAAACTCGTATTCAAATCATGTGCAATAAATTAATCAACATTTAATAAATTTCATAACTCTTAGAAGTACTGTCTCTAAATACATTTGGGCCTCTCCCTGTCACTAGCACATACATCTGAGCAGCAACACATGTCTCTCTGTGTGTGAGGGTATGTGTGTGAGTATGCGAGTTTGTATGTGAGTGTGTGGGAGGGGGGAGAGAGAGAGAGAGAAACATTGTATGTTTGTGTGTTAATTCACCCTCAGGACGTGGTACCAGACTGAGGTGCCTCCAAAGTCCACATGGAAGTCAGTGTAACTGTCCTTCACACCCATCAGGCAGTACTTCTGGACCACGGGACGACTCAGCATACTAACACACATACAAACAAACACAAAATAAGTGTACACTGTAATGATTACTAGAAACCGCACCCACTTAGACAATGTCGATATGACGTGATTTAATTAATAAAAAGAGATTGCCTTCCATATAAGGAATAGTAGTACTCACGCAACAGTACAAAGGAGTTCTAGTCATGACGGAGGTGAGCATTTAACAACCAACACCACATGCTATAATAAAAATGTTACGTTTCCAAATGGATAGTCATGATAACTATTTGTGTTAGTGCAACAACAGTCAGGTTTAGATTCAGTTTTTAGTGAGTAAGTTTGTGTGTGTGTGTGTTTACATTAGTACGTGTCTGAGCATACACATGTGTTGATTTCTATCTACATTTAATAACACTGCGACCACTCAAATGCACCTGCACAAGTGATCGCCCCTTACCTCTCCTGTGGTAGCATGTCAGGCCAGTGGTTATTGATCCAGTCTATCTTCCTCACTATCATCGGAGGAGACACCAGCTTGGCGAGACTAAACACACACACATACATACACAGTTTACATTTCTGAAGGACTACTTCACCACACAATCCTCTCATGCACACAATGTTATCAAAAACTCACAAAACAAACCCTTAATATCCTATACTTGATTCCAGCACAAACTCCATATCTCTACCGTTTACTGAACATGTTCTTAAGTAACTTACTAAACACTTCAAGAGAGCACATGTATATGTAAACATCCTCACCACTATCATGCATAGTGATCGCATGACATGTCTGTGTGTGTGTGCACATGCACCCACTAGCACCATCCATTACACACCTAGGTCATGCCAACCAGTTAACCACAACAACCTATAAAAGCTGGCCAACACTCCTGTGTAGCTATCACCTAATGCTGACACATCTACCACAAGCCACACACTCACGCCACAACATGTGCACACGGGACAGTTGGCACTAATGTGACACTATCAGATTGCCAAAGTGAGGAAGGGTATACTTAACTAACACACCTACATACAAACACACACACATACACACATACCACATACACAAAAGCAATGCAAAATGCGAATTCTCTTGCTGCCAAATACAGCTGGGTGGACTGGTGGGAGGCAGATGGACAACCAGATGGAAAATCGCACACACGCACACACACACACACACACAAGTCCGGAGTAAACGGCCAGCATAAAGCTAAGTATAGGTTACATCACGAGGTGGAGGTCGGTATGGGATTTACACAACCGAGGGCCGAAGGCCCGAGGATAGTGTAAATCCCGTACCGACCGCGCACCGAGCGGTGCAACCGACTTGTACCATGGCTCTAGGCTATAAGAAACGCATAACAACCATTTTTTCTGTAGCAACCAAAAAGTGCTATGGAAGAGGACGAGCTAGACACTATTTGTCTCACTTTGACTGCGACAAATTTCTAGCCCAGTTAAACTACCCGAAACCTGACTCCATCTTCCTAGAGTCCCTTAATCAGCCTACATCTCGCTTTGCCACTCCAGTCAGTGATAGTGAGCTCCAAGAAGCAAAATTGAGTTCTGTCCCCAAAAATACAGACAAAAGTACAAGCTGGGCTGTAAATATTTGGAAAGAGTGGAGTGCTCACAGGCATAAAACTTGCGTATCACACAGTGAATGGCCCACACATCTCATGATAACGCTACCTAGAGAACTTGACTACTGGCTGAGCAAGTTTGTCCTGGAAGCTAGGAAAGCTAACGGCGATTGCTATCCTCCCGATACTTTATACAACATCTGTTGTGGGTTACTTAGATATATTCGTCAGAATAGGCCTGAAATAAACATATTCAAGTCCCACACTTTTGCTGGCTTTCAGAGGACTTTGGATGGCGAAATGAAGCGTCTGCGCTCTACTGGTTTAGGAGCAAAAAGGAAACAAGCAGAGCCCATCACTATTGAAGAGGAAACCCTACTTTGGGAAAAAGGTGTACTAGGAGATAAATCCCCACAGGTGCTACTAGACACTTTGCTCTTTCTCTGTGGAATTCACTTCGCACTACGCAGTGGTGAAGAGCACCGCAGTCTTCAAATCACACAATTAGAGCTGATTTGTCCTCCCCGCGGTGGTCCAGCTCGCCTAGTTTATACCGAAAACTATTCCAAAAATAACCAAGGGGGATTGCTGCATCGCAAAATAAAGCCAAAAGAAGTAACCTGCTACGAAAACAAGGAAAATCCCAGTAGATGCCTGGTTAAGTTGTTTCAAAAATATGTGAGCCACCGGCCATCGGGACCAACCTGTTTTTACCTGTCACCACTTCGAAAATTGAAGAACAATATTTGGTATTCCAAAGTACCTGTGGGGCATAATACTTTGGCAGGAACAGTAAATAGAATTTGCAAAGAAGCAGGGGTGACTGGATATAAAACAAACCACTCACTCAGAGTAACCAATGCCACACGGTTATTTCAAAATGGCATTGAGGAGCAGCTAATCATGTCCAATACTGGACATAGGAGTTTGGATGGGGTTAGGTGCTATAAAAGAATAAGCGAAGAGCAAAAACAGCACATGTCAGATGTTCTCAATTCAGCAACAAATGGACACCAACCTGATGATGATTACCAGCCAGGGAATTTAAAGAAGCCAAAGCTGACAACTGCACCAGCATCAACTACAAAATCTTTATCTGTACAAAACAAGTCCTCTACTTTCAATGTTTCTACAAATAATAATCCACCAATCTTCAATATTGAAGGGTGCTCTACTGTAACCATCAACTACAACTCTTGCTAATCTATTTTCATAAACTAACTCTACTGTCATATCATCCATTAGAACATAGCTACTGTAGTTTTTGTATTGTGACAGAGGGACTTTAAATCTCTTAGGTCCTTCAGGGAGGGATTCTATATGTAGTGCCCCCGCCTTCAGGGCAGGGCTTCTATATGTAGAGTACCTCCAATTGTGTTGTTAGGAACTGTTGCTAGGTTCTAAATTAGTTTGGCGCTGCGCGCAGTCGTTCACTACTGTTTTTAGGGTCCCTCAGGCCCTAAGTGTAGCGCCCTCACTGTGCTCGGGACGCTACAATCAAGGGCCTTCAGGGACCCTAAATACAGTAGTTCCCTCTGAAGCAGCGCCTAACTATTATTTAGCTAGCTCTATGAATGTTTAATTTGCACTTGTACTGTATTAGTTTGATTAATAGTAATATAATCAAAATTATCCAATAAGAGCAAAGAGAGTAAAGAGGCAGATTCTGAGCTGAAAAAACTTCTGGCACCTTCCTCGTTGGTCGCCGCTTCGCTTAGCTACAGATCGTAATTCTAGGCCACGGGCAAAAAATATTCACCTCCTAGGAGGTGTATAAGTGATTTATTCACCCCGAATTGAGAAATCTGATTGGACGGTTTGAACGAACCATGGTACAACAGTGGTAAAGACTGAAGATAGCAGACATTGGAATGGTTTGGTTTAGTAGAGGGTGCCTTAGTGATGCTTCAGGGAAAATCAATGTTATGAACAACTCATCCACATTCAAAGGTCAATATTTAGATTCACACAGCTGTTACGATTCAGACCTTCCTAGAGTTTGAAACATCTTCACCTCAAGGGACCAATACCACAAAGGATGTCAAAAGCAGAAGTAACACTGACTGACTGACTGACTGACTGAGTGGGTCATGTAATATGACATTATGTATGTATTTATATTTTATACTGTGCTTGCTTGTACTTGAATGATCCCACAGAAGTACACAAATACTCTGAGACACCACACTACTAGGCTATCAGTGATAACGAGACTTGAACTGATCCCAGTACGTACACAGATAAGGAAAACTACGGAGACTTAATGAAACTATAGAACTGGTTCATGCCAGACAGAATGATTAAACCTTAGCATGAGCATGCACGTAAAAGGTATAAAATATGTAAACAAAATAATACATTTAACTAACAATACACATGTACATATACAACATGTATATTATATTATTAACTAGTGATGCATTTCAGCACAAATGGCAAGCTAGCTGGTCTGCCGAAATTCAAATTTGAATGCTAGCTGTGTATTAGATTTCTTGGTTAGTTAAATGTTTTTAATTTATTTGATCTATTCTTTAGCAACACACAACATTTTATACATACACATACACTTGTTCACTGGATACACCAGCACAAGACCCTACATTGTATTCTCTTCGTGACTTGACTATCAGACAATTGATTTTCAAGGGGTAAGCTATCAAATTTCCGATGATGATATAGGTAAGGATCGTTAAATCAAAGGATTCTGCTAGAGTAAGAACTAATCTGTTACGCACAGCGTATAGCAATGACAAACAGCGCATTAACCAAGATAACTTACCACCACCACTAACAGAATAAAATTTGGAGGGCTTTACTTTATTCTTGACATTATTTCAAAGTCTTATTCTCCTAAATTTCTTGCACCTGCGCTAAATTTAATGTTATAGAGTATCCTCCGGAGGTGGACACTCATTGACCTCTTTGAACTTTGTTACATATAATACGAAAGTCTCAATTGAGACTCATTAGTGAGGGTCTCACTTCACTCGCTTAGTCCACTAGCCGAGGTGATCATCCCACCTATTTAATACCAGTTCCAGACTCACTCTGTTCCAGTGAACTCTAGACTGATGACGTTGAGGACCTTGGAGCGAGATCGGTTCTCCTCGTAATACTCTGTCCATTCTCTCATCTTCATCCTCATGTCATCCTGTCTGGACACATCGATCACATCCAACTCACGCATCGAACCTAACACATACAACACCATGTGTGTGTAACCATGGCAACACACACACAATTCATGAGTTATGGATGTAAATATGTATTCGTAGAATAAAATAAACTGTAAAACCACAGATGGGTCTAGAAATGCGTTAAGTGTGACATTTCAGAAGATATCCGTGTACTATGTATTTCTATCTGATGGCCAGGATAACAAACTTTGAATGTATGTACTTAATTTGCTAATTACTTGCACTGTTGAACAAACCAGAAGTTAAATAAAACATATGTTGAACATACTGACTGGTGTGAACATTGTGTGGCCAGAGAATTGACTGCATCAACAAAATGTATACCCTAAATTGGTAGACTGGACTATGTGATGAAGAATTCTGTGAGCTAAAAAAAAAAAAAAAAAATCTAGCCATAGAATAGAGAGTTTATAAAATACACTCGATGAAATCTTCCCAATAGTAAATGAGAGGTATATGATATGAAGCTCATACTGTACCCTTGTTACTGGCTAGACACGAAGTTAATGAGCTAATTATAAAAATTGCATTTGGGTATTGTAACACACGCACACGCACACATACAACTCACCCACACATCTCTCTACGTCCGCTATACTGAAGTCAGGGGGCGGTACCTTCAGTCCAAGCCCCTCCTTCTTATCCACAATAAGAGGATATGTGAACCCGTGCTTCTCAAAGTAATCTATAGTAACCTCTGACCCCTTCATATGAAACAAGACTTCTCCGTCCGCCCTGAAGGTTAGAGGTGTAAATAAATAAGAGCTAATGTATGTATGTATGTGTGTGCATGTGTACGTATGTGTGTGGGTATGTATGTATGTATGTATGTATATATGTATGTATGTATGTATGTATGTATGCACACATTGTATATATATATGTACATGCACATATAAAATTAACTGTTGGAAAACTGGATTCTATCTGTATAGCGCTAGCAGAGGGAAATATGAAATCTCCATGCAATGTAGCTCCATTCCTTCCCTATCCAATCAATCTTACATTGAATGTAGCTATGTGTGTGAGTGTGAGTGTGTGTGTGAGTATGTGAGTGTGTGTGTGTGTGTGTGTGTGTGTGTGTGTGTGTGTGTGTGTGTGTGTGTGTGCCAATGATATTCATGCATGGTAACATCTTGGCTATTGCCATCTACACACACCTGCACCATTTATTGCACTGGTACACTGGACATGTCCAGCTGATATATCTACACCACATGTTCTGTGGTACATACAATGAACACAGCAGATGTTTGGGTTGCCAGTCTACAAGTATAGCTGTGCTTTTCTTAAGCTGTAGTTGTTGCTTCAATTATTGATGTTGAAAACTGATCTAGTCTGAAAAGTCAACATAGCGTGATTGATAGTCTATATGAACACTTCATCATTTTCACCATCTTTTTCAGTTCCACAACAGTAAAAACACATGATCGAATTTGCGCAACTACCATGGAAAGAAGCAGGCTCACTATCTAGTTTACAGTAAGTTGATAAACTATACTTTTGACAAACTATACCAAAAAAGGAGCTTTATCTAATCTTATTCTACAATGTTAATATAACTAATGTGCTGGTAGGACTACCATTGTCATGGGGGGACCCCAGGGCTCCAGCCTTGCTGTATGGCTGTTGAGTATAATAACTTACACGGGAAAGTTTCTTTTCTTCAAGTTCTTCACAAACACTACCGTCCCTGACTGAATAGCCTACAAACACACATACTTACAGTCATACAGAATATACACATATACACACATACACATGTACCTACATTACATACACAAACCCACTATAATACATGAGCTCACAAACTAACAATTTCATCCACCCAACCCCTCCTCCTCTGCCCTGCCCCCTTCTAGTAAAATAAATACAACAACTATGTGAATACAAACGCTTGCCTTGTTGCCGTCATTAATCTCGGAATAGTCATGGCGATGCCAATTCCGTCTTCTTTTCACTGCACACGGATTCATAGCGACACATGGTAGTATATGCACATGTGTGTTTACGTGTGTGCATGTGATACTAGGTGAACACTCGCTAGATGTATTCTCTCTCTTTCACAGGCTTTTGTAAACAATACAGAATTTAAAATATTGGGTCACCACCGGGAATCGAACCCAGGACTGCTTGCTTGATGCACAAGCGCTCTTACTGAGCTATGACAACCAGTCGGCAAACATACTTACACTCCAATTCTGTATTTATACTGTTAAGGGTGGCCGCACACCGCCTACGCAATTTTTTGTTGATGGTTGCTATGCACGATTACTACTATTGTATACTTACAGGGGTTCTCTACTACAACACAAGGACACAGTACCTGCCGAAGGAGCCGCTCACTAATATTTTAGAGCGAATCTGGAGGAAATATCAGGAAATATCGGGGCCTGGTTATAAAACTTTGTAGCACTTTTTTGGAGCGGTGCGGTAAGTTGGAGCTCCGCAATTTGGTGCACTACTAGCCGAGACGAAACTCTACTGCAAGACAATGAGTTCTATGCATTTCAATATTACTTTATGATATATTCGCAATTTTTTCTATTTATAAGATATAGAAAAATTCTCGTTGTGGTGCAGTTCATTTTTTTTGGCTTACCCGTGTATAAAAATTTTGTGTCGTTCTCATTATTAGATTCCAAGAAAAACTGTTACAAAATTTGGAACTTTAATTCCACTCGCAATTCTTAAGAAATAGCCCCACCCCCATATCTCGTAATACTACGAGTACGCGAGCAATTTTTTTCAATTAGTTTGTATTGGTTCTAAAAAGAGCCCGCCTATATCAAGAGTAAACAAACATCAATATAACAATAACAAGAGAGTCAGAAGAGAGAGCAGTTTATTGGAGATAGCCATAGGTGAAGGTATTAGATCTGCGCAGCTTGGGAAGTCTTCGCTCCGCAGAAATCGAGCCTGGTATATCCATCCGCTTGAGTTCAGGTGCGCGGAGTCCAGAGAACGGCTACAGGAGGAGAGGCAGCCTGGTGCACTTTGCTGCGTGAGCTCAGACGACGTATGGAGAGTTGCTGTAAACGGATATGAGACAATAAGAAGCTAAACTAAAACACTACAACTTCGCAAAGTATACTTCTGCTACTACTGCACGATAGTTTCTGCTCGCGTATTATCAAATGGTGGGGTATTGGCGGGGAATAAATTAATGTCCGGATCTACAGGCGGTGCGCGTTGCTATGTGCGGCCACCCTTAAGGGGTACTGCTATGCTACAGTCTCACTCTCAATAGACCAACTGAAACTTTCTTCAAAAGATTCTTTTTATTCATTGAATTTACTCCACTAATTTATCACTTCACAGGTGAACACTACCAATATAACCCACATTGTATTACCCAATATTACAATATTCCAACTCAATCAACACTTAACTACTTTGGGACCATCAATCCACACCAGCTACTAGATGCCGATGACTCCAAAACAAGCACTTAGAATTCAATGCACACTAAGCAGATATAATATCGAGCTCTACATACCAGAATAGTGTTTGTGTGTGCGTGTGTTCATGGAAGTACATGTGCGTGCCAGTGCTTATGTGTTCATGCATACGTGTGAGAGGTCCATGTTCCGGTTGGCAGTTGGGACAGTGGTACAGGTCTATGTCAGTGGACTGGTGCTCTTCTATGCCCACACAACTACACATGCAAACACACATACATACACTTAACACATACATCTAAATATGTACATACTAATTAAAGTGTAAGCAATTTACTTTCTTCCTGTACATACTAATGCATATATTCCATGGGCCAACAATAATGCTAGTCTTTGTACTTACGAGATGCACATTACTTCAGCTGACTCAACTCTGTTGGATAAGTTCAATTCACTCACATGTCCTGTATATCTAGTTTCACAAGTCAGTGCGTTTATGTTATAGTTAAATCATGAGCGCTTAGTTTCTAGTCGATTTATTGCACGACAGCCCGAGGGCCGTAGGCCCGAGGACTGAGTGCGATAAATGTACTAGGCACTAAGCGCTCATGATTTAACTAGTTTAAATACCGGGCAAGTGTTATTGCACACTTGCCAAGTTATTACACCTGACAACAATATAGCAACGGTATTTAATATACATTAACTAGCAATACGATATATTGATCTAAAAATGCCAAATTTCCCATTCATAATAACATAATACGGTATGTATATATTTACAAGTTTTGTGATTATATATTACATGTTTATTGGGACCAATATAATGATATTTTCAAATACAAGGTGAACTCTAATGGAGCGTTCGGAATTGTGAAGGCACTGAAATGTATTACAGTAGGACATATTAAGCTTAATCCCAACAGAGTGGCTATTGAGATTATAGTCCACTACTTCCCATATCTAGTAATGAATTTTACTAGCAAATTAATCTTCTCAACAGCCCAGGGAGTATATTTATCAAATAGGATCAGCCAATTTAATGAAAGTTCTCCCAAAAACTTGAATAGTTGTATAGACTGAGGGGCGGAGCTAAATGTGTTTACTTCACCTTGACAAATTCCCCAAATACCGCATAGTGCGCATTATTTGAGACCATTACTTACCTTCCATGAAACCAATCCTTACAAACGTCACATTCTATCATAAACTCAGACTCCTGATAGGGTCTCCTACAGAGGCAGTAAAGTCCTTCTGGCTCCTTTTCTTCCGCCATTACTAAAAAGCCTAACTGTAAGCTTTTACAACACAACAGACCAAAACGCCGCCACAGACTTAAAAGTTGTAAATGGGTTCAAAGGTCGAGTGAGCAATTGCGTGGGTGTTGCTAGTGGTTTGTATTGAGTGGTTTGTATTGAGTCGCTTGGGATAATTTGGTGTTAATTGTTTGTTGCTTGCTATACTACGCGGGTATCCGCTGGGTGAACGGGACATTCACGCGTGCTGCTTCTCACTCCGAGCCGGTTGCTTTTACTGGTCGCTTTTACGGTCTTAGACTTCTCCTAAAATTTGGGACTACAATGTGTGTTGTTGGTCAGGTATCGCTGTGCTGGCTCAGATTATAGCAATAAGGCGATCACAATGGAATCAACTGTGCCTCTACTGCTCATCTGGAGTGGTAAGATGTGACATAAATTGCAAATATGGGATTTGTTTGTAGTAAGCCACTGGGGGTGGGGCTGGCTGTAATCATAACACTGCACCATTTAGCTAACATGTTTTATAATAATAATAAAAAAAACAATTTCACACTGCAAATAATCTAGAATATATTGCATCAATTTTATAGTATAGTATAAGCATTTTACCCAACTCATTCTTTGCTTTTGGATTGTAAATGTGTTAGTTACCTTTGTGGCAACATGACTAGTTACCTTTGTGGCAACATGACTTTATATTTTTTCAGTGTACTTCTCACTGCCACCCTATAAGGCTTGCAAGGCTATATGCAGTTAACTGAATGTTTTAATTAATCCTATTACTCTAGCTGGTGTGTTGTTTACTCCTCCAATGTGTGTATGTGTGTGTATATATGTGTGTGTGTGTGCTATAACTAACCAGACACTGATATTAAAATGTAGAATATTAATTCTGATTGCCTATTTAATCTCTTCAATTTATAATGCAATCACATATACAAGCAGTCAATATTCTCATAAAGTGAATGAGACAATATTTAAAACTTCAGCTAAGAATCAAAGTGAGTGAGATTTTTCCTTAGCTCACTGCTAGTGCATGCAATCCGTGTGGGTATCTCATACAGATAGCATCCATTCATAGGTCCCAGTCTGATGTCATGTGACATCATAAATGGGCTTGATAGCTCCACCTAAATCAATATGAGCTTATCTTCTCCCCATGAATAATAATGTGCTAATTCCCAGCATGGGGGCCTGAGTCCTGGACCTCCAGCTTAGTAGTTCTGGGTGTGTGGAACAGACTGAGCTAGCATAATATATAATGACAATCACAGACCATCCTACACAGTGGTGTGTCAGCAATGATATTCATGAGGCAGATGTACAGAGTATAATTCATATTGGTATAATGTTGAGAATCACATACTACTGTTAGATGTGCAAAAAGTGGTGTAAAGTGGAAGGTGTTTCCTTCCATAAATTTTGTTATAAAATAGATACAGTTAAAGTGTACTTTTGCTCTTTATTCTTTCTTTTTTATGTAATTGTTATTCATTTATTTTTATTTTATTTATTTATTTTATTTTATTTATTAATTAAAAAAATTATTAGCTATTTTTCAAAAAAATTTCTTATTATTATTTATTAATAATAATAATAATGACGTAATAAATAGATTTTTTTTTTTTTTTTTTTTTTTGCAGCATTGGCAACTGTATTGTGTTCATCATGTGACCCGGCCTGCCCTGATTGCCCGTGCTTCTCCCAATCCAGCTACTCCCTCACTCTCCCAGACAACATTCAGTCAAACACTCACTTCATGACCATCACTAGCTCCTCCCCCCTCCACCTGCCTGTCACTCACACCCTCATAGGTTCCGCCCACTTTGCCATATCGCCAGCAGGTGCTCTGTCCACCCGAGTGGGACTGGATTATAACATGGTGTCTAGTTATACATTGACAGTGAGGGGAAGAGACTCAAACAGCAACATTGGATCAGTAACTGTTGTTGTTAACCTTGTCCAGGCAAGCTCCACCCCCAATTTGCTCGTGTGCACATCCACCGTGATGAACGTGCAGGTGTTAGAGGGCGTGTCTGGCATACAATATCCTTTGCCAGCGTGTTTTAACAGTGACGGGTCACTGGTGTCTGATGTTGATCTAACCATCAACATTAACAGCGGTAATGCTGGCTCCTGGTTTAGTTTATCCAGTCCGTCATTATTATCAATCATTCTCCCACTGGATTACGAGAACCTGGGTGTTCACACTCTCCAGATAGACGTGGCTAACTCTGAGACTCCGCCCCTCTCCAATGTCATAAGTGTGATCATAACGGTATTACCGTTCAACGAATTCCCTCCTGGATTCACATCCGATCCCATACTCCTGAACATCCCTGAATCTCAAGGTGTGGGCGGAGTAGTGGGTGTGGCACTTGCGACCGATCAGGACCAAGGTGGTGGTGATGCTACTATCACCTACTCTTTGCTCCTCCCCCAGGGCGTGGCCGACACAGATCCGGTATTGGTGGTCAGCCCCGCCTCCGGTCAGCTCATCCTGGTGGCCCCACTAGACTATGAAACCAGGCAGAACTACAGTTATATTGTCATGGCAACTGATGATCCATCTGACACATCCACCAGCATGAATGCTACTGCTTTGCTCGTTCTCAACGTCATTGACGTCAACGACAACCCTCCCACTTTTGCTCACGCAGCATACGCAGTACAAGTTCCAGAGAGCACCCTCGCCATGGAAACAGTTGCAACCCTCACTTGTGAAGACCTGGACACAATCAACAGCGCTCTCACCTACTCCATCGCCCGCGGCAACACAGGTGACAAGTTTTCTATCGAAGCCTCCACTGGTAGCTTGCAGCTGAGAGAGCGTGTGGATTATGATGACCCCAACACCGTCATACTCTTCACACTGACCGTGACGTGCCAGGAAGTGGCCACACCCAACAGGATATCTGAGGCTCTGCTCGTCGTGGAGATCACTAGCGTGAACGACTTTAGGCCAGATCCCGGCCGGACTTACCAGATGCAGTTGAGAGAAGACACGCCCCCGGGTTCCATCATCGTGCAGGTGCAAGGTCGCGATCGAGACCGCGGTCCAGCTGGAGAGCTACGATACCTCCTGTTCCAGTCCAGGATGAATCCCGGCATGTGCCCGAGTTTTTTTTACATCCACAATACCACCGGAGCAGTGTACCTCACGGCGGGACTGGACTATGAGACCGGGCCACTGAGCTATCACTGCGTGGTATCCGTGTGGGATTCCCAGCAACCCATCCACATGGCGGAACAGGACATATTTGTTCAGATCATCAACGTCAACGATGCCCCGCCCAACTGCAGTGTGCTGCCGTATCGAGTAGAAGTGGCCGAAGATGCAGCAGTTGGGTCTGTGGTTGTGGATCTATCCTGCACTGACCCGGACTCTGGTACGTTGCAGTACATGTTCACGGATCAGTCTGCTCCAATGTTCCTGTTAAATCAACAAGGACTTATCACACTCAATCAGGAACTTGACTTTGAGACACGAACACTCCACGTAATTCATATACGAGTTTCGGACGGGGAATATTACGTGGATACGTCTGTGTTTGTTACGGTTACAAACGTCAACGAGCATGTGCCGATATTTTCAACGCCTCCATTGTGCTCAGTGTCTGAAGACGCCATTCAAGGCACTCCAGTCTGCACTCTGCAAGCCACAGATAACGACCAGGGGCAGGCTGGGATAGTGAGGTTCTCTGTAATCACAGTGGGAGTCCCTCTGGCCATCCAGCATGAATCTGGTCATGTGTTTGTGTCTGGCAGTCTAGATGCCGATACCGTATCCCAATACATGGTGAGAATCAGTGCCACAGATCTGGGCATGCCCAGTAGGAGCAGCTTCGTGGACATCACTGTGCACGTGATGGACGTCAATGACAACCACCCGAGCATGCCTGCCAACACGTATGTGTCCATCCCCGAGAGTGCGTCACCAGGGGATGTCATCACTACCCTGACTTGTACCGACTCTGACGCCAGCAGTGATAACTCTGAAATTCAGTTTCAGTTGGGAGGTGTTATGCAAGAATTGGGTGACGGAACCCTCGCCCCTGTCATTAACACCCTGATTGAAGTGGATGTTTCGACTGGTGTAGTAACGTTGCTCGCACCAGTTGATTACGAGTCTGTGAAACGCTACATGGTGTCACTATTGTGTGCTGACAGAGGATCGCCTGTATTGGAGACGACTGGCACACTTCACTTGCAAGTCACTGCCGTCAACGAGTTTCTTCCGGTATTGAACCCAGCTGCGTATGTGGCCACCATACCTGAAGATACGGAGTTAGGTGGCTCTGTGCTGACAGTGACTGCTACTGATGCTGATGAAGGCATACAGGGAGACATCACTTACAGGATTGGTACCGGAACCGGACCTGACACTCCATTTTGGATCCACCCCCAGACTGGTATGATCGTGATCATTCATCAGCTACAATGTCACGTGTCAACTTCATACACGTTCCAGGTGGTTGCGTCGGATGGTGCCACGCCTCCAAGAGAGTCTAGGGGAGACGTGACCGTCGAGGTGGATCGTTGTCATCTGGGCATGCTCACGCCAGCACGGCACGTGCACACAACTCGCGTGATGGAGAACACACCCGCTGGTGAGGTCGTAGAGACAGTGACATGCACAAGCTCGAGATTGCCAGGGGCAACACCTAATTATCGTCTCACTGACTCCTCGGATAAGTTTGAGGTAGATAGCATAACTGGAGAAGTTCGTGTTCTCACGCCCCCTGACTACGAAGAATTTGAGTCGCACCTACTGAACGTGCGTTGCTATGACCCTAACCACCCCGAGATATGGGCAGACATGGCTGTCCACGTATCCATAGAGCCACAGAATGAACACGCCCCTGTGTTTAACGAGGGCGTGTACAACCTCAATGTGTTGGAGAATACTAGACTGGGGACTAGGATCGGCACAGTGAGGGCCATGGACGAGGATCGCGGGAGAGACGGTGATGTAGTGTATGGCATTAGCACAGGCTCTGACGTAATACTGGTAGATACTATAACTGGAGATTTAGTACTAGCTGGTGATTTGGACAGAGAATCTGCAGATGAAGTTGTGGTCACTGTCACAGCTCGTGACAATCCTCCCACCACAGCCTCCATCCTCACCACCTCAGTGCAGGTAGTGGTACGTTTGTTAGATGAGAATGACAACTGGCCGGTGTGTAACAAGACAGTCTACCACGTCGCCATATCCCCGCTCACCACACCCACCTCAGTTATACTGTCCGACCTAGCCTGCTCCGATATTGATGAAGGTGCTAACTCTGATCTTCGTTACAGTCTAGCCGACGTCACTAATGATAAGTTCTCAGTGGATCCCAGCTCTGGAAGCCTCGCTCTCGTGAAGCCCCTCAGTGCACTGGATGCAGTGACCTACAATGTGCCTCTAGTGGTGACAGACTCAGGACTGGAGCCCTATTCTGTCACAGTGCTGGTGATAGTGGACCTGAGACAGCCTCCACCTGTGGTACAGGATGGGACTGAGTTGGATTCTGACTACAAGTCTTTAGTGGAGCTAGAAGGACTCCAGAACTCTGTCTCTATTACACTGAATGACTTCTCCAAGACTATAGTGAGTGAAGGATCTAATGTATTACATTCAGTTCAACTAGTTTACAGTGGGATGAGAGATAGATGTGTAATAATAGTATAGAATATGATGGGAAAATGTCTAGTTCTGCACAGATCAATAAACTTAAATATATTTAACAGAAGCCTGTGAAACAGTGAGAATACATTGAAAGAACTAATAAAACGCTAAGAAGAAATTGTGAACTTGTGTATGGTACACATACAAGTATATCCATTTAATATAATGGTGAAAGTGAATAAATTGAAGATTTTTGGGGGTCTCAATTCTTTAAAAAGAGCAGATATAAATCTAAATCAACTTTTCTGTATCGTAAGTGTAATCAGTAAATCCATTAAGTTGGTGTATTTTAGAATGATTTTACACATCACACTTCTTTTTAGGCCAGATCTCCATAAACTTGTCATATCAGCACTTCCATATCAGTATCGTAACACACAAAGAAATTAGTATTGCTCACCTAGTAGACATGTTGAATTGGGGCTTCTCTAAGAAAACTCCCTCAATTTATCACTCTTTGGGGAATATAACCAATTTTCATGTAGGCCTTGAACCATCAACTTCACTTTTCATCGTATACTTGAAATTTTTAGTAAACATTTCCTGACACCTCTAAAGATACTGGTTATCATTGAAATCTATCCCATAAAGTAATATATATATATTTTTCTGAGTTCATTACTTCTTGTTGTTGATGGTAATATTTAACTAACAAGCACATGTATTCTCCCACATACACACATGCACTATTCTCTCAGTGGGAAGAGAGTGCCTCTAGCAAGGATAGCTTCCATGAGGCTGTTGCTCGCTCTGTGACTGGATTCTGTGCCTTATACCCGGAGGCGTGTTCCCTCATATATGGATGTGCCAATTTCAATGGGTAAGTGTTTTTGTTTTAGGTCCGTAACAATTGCATTGCTATAATACTTTAGCTATTGCTTCATATTGAATGTTTTGAATAGTAATGGTTAACAAACATAAATTTTGGAATGTCCTGCCTGAAAAATTTCCATTGACAACCATAACACAATTATAATTTAGTATGTAACATTTTGAAAATAACTGCTACATTCTATTCAATTATTTTTCAATCAGAATATTACTGATTTAGTCAGGTTGTCAATTTTCAGTCAGTGATTGTTATGGCAAATGTTGGGAAATGTTAAAAATAATTAACTTACTACTACTACAGCATATTCATGTACATGACTGTATACATTCATCTATAATTATTATTGGTGTAGGTACATTAGTGACACCTCCGGTAGTAGTAGTAGCAGGAAGAGACAAGCCACGCCCATCCACCAATCTAGTAACTACGCCAACTTTGACCAGCCCCATGTGGTTGTCCTCCCAGATAGAACTGCTGAGCTCTCCCCATCAGAGGATGCCCAAATCTCTCTAAACGTCACGTTCTACGTGAAGCTGCCGGACAGGGCAGAGAGGTCTCCCTCCAGATCCACCAACTATGTGGTCCCCAAGAACACTCTGAACCAGATCGTGAGCCAAGATAGGGAGGTGATATCGGCTGTGGTCAGAAGCAGTGCCACGCCCTCTCTCACTCGACCAGTGCCCAATGACTGGCGCATGGCCACCATAGTCATTGTAGCTCTTCTCTCATTAGTTGTGGGCGTTGCATTAATAGCAGCTACTGTCTGGGTGATTTTTACTGTGAAAGGCAGGTGAGTAAAAAAGTATGGGATATCCTGTAATTTTGCCATTTATTTTGTTTAATGGTAAGAGGGTGGACGCCATGAAGTTTTAAATGATAGCTTCAATATTGACAGTTCATGTGACCATTCTTTTCACTTCACTATAACTTTTTTATGAGCTACAGTATCACATTTGGATTCAATTTAGGCATTTTTGTGGAAGTTATAATTGTTCTCCTAAATTCACTGGCTATGTGTACCTGCAGTTCACTGGTTCAAATAGCTGATGTTACAATTACTACACAATTTTGGGAATAGAAGTTTGAATTCCTTTGTGGATTTCATCGAGTCAATACCTATGAAGACTCTTAATACAAGAGTATTGTACATATTTTTTGTAATAAGTACTCTGAAAAGCAAGTTTATCCTCAGTGATTTCACCAGTAGATATAAATTATATCCAGTTGTAACACTTGTTATCATATGGTCTTAGAATATTCCTTTTGTGAAATCCGTATTATATTTAGGGGAAAGAATCGAGTAACTACCTTTAGTCCTCCCAAATCAACCAGGCTCTCCCCAAAACTCTCAACATCATCAACCAAAACAACTTCTAGCACCAATGCTGTGATTGGCTCTGCAAGTAGTAGAGACAAGGAGAAGACCCACACATCAGGACAACCTCCTCCACATCTGGCACACTTCTTCACCAACAGCCACAGGAATCAATCCACTGTCGGCATTTGCTCCCATCATGAAGCACGTGATTCTCGTCGAGAGTCACATGATTCCCGTAGAGAGTCACATGATTCACATCAAGAGTCACATGACTCCATCAGCACGAGTCGCAAGAGCTCCTCAAACTCCTCCAGTCTGAGCAAGGCATCCATGACTAACCATGTTAGTCGCAGGGGCAGTGTCAGTGTTCAGGCTGACGGAGACAAGATGGAGGAATATGAAGATATTATAGTGGGAGATGACTATGAAGGGAGAGGAGATGTGATGGAGGAGTATCCTGTTCCATTTCCTCATACTAGACCCACTAAACTAGTCAAACCACCTCCTGGAAGCTGGTGGTCTTCAATGCGCTAAAACTATTATATTATTCATAATAATAACAGCATGTTGTAAATGCCTCAGAATTTATCATCATTTCATATCATCTAATAAAGCACAACCATTGTATCACTGCTTGCTTATATACAGAGCACTTATTTTATGTAATCAATAAGTTGTTTCAAAATAATGTTAGTTAGCTTTTTAATTGGAAAAAGATCAATATTATACTCTATTAAACAAAAGAAAACCTTCAAGATGGTTTATGTGCATGTAATGAAATTCCTGTTGTTTCCTGATAATTACACTGCTCATTCCTGTTCTCTTTCTCACTAAATAAGCTGTCCCAGCAATGTGTTTAAAGTTGATCTATTTCAAACAAAATTCTAATATTTTTTTTAATCTATTACACATGTGAAAGTGATGACCAAAAAATAAAGTAAAGTGACAAGTGATGAGGAATTCACATTTATTTTGGAATGTCATATTCTGGATTCAATGAAGTATCAATATTCTTAGTTGTCAGGTTGAATGAGTGTTGCTGATATCGTTTGTATGCCTCATTTTGGACTTCCATATAGACAGATCGACGATTGGACAGCTCTTCATATATGGCACTGTCTGGTGTGGGATCAGCCTGTACTGGCATTACTTGTGATGGCACAGTTGGGATGAGCTCTGTCATCTTATGCTTACACTTCATTGTTAGGAGCTTAACTGCATATAAATGTGAGATGAAAAAAATAACATATCCATTTAGCTAAATTAGCTATATACCAGCTAAGTATTTTTCACTATAAGAAAACAGAGATCAAATATTTTATTGTGACTATCCAGAGATGCTAGCACTTATCATTAACTAATAAAATAACTAGAATACATCTCATGGTATGACAATCATGAAATAATAATTTTTCTAACTAGAATTAATGATTAACCCATTTTTTCTACTTGCAATATAGCCACTCATTTAGCTTTGGTGTCCTTTAATAGCTACCTGAAGTCACTAAGCAAACATATTATGTAAGGTTAAGTTTGAAAATCAAATACCTTCTCCTTACATGCGTCATTAACAGGGAAAACCCTTTGCTAATGGATGGAGTTTACTTTGTCCTCCATTGGTCAAAATAATTGTGCCAATTACATAGTTTGATTGTAACTACTTATAGATGTCGTTGTCATGTGGGGGTTGTGGTAATGTTATATGAAGTAAATTGCATGTACATCTTAGTTTCACATAAATAGTAATGTAGCTAATATTTACCTCTATAAAGAAGAAAACAAATACTTATCGCAGCAATGATTAAAAGTATTATCAATACTGCCACAATGGAGCTTATTGCTCCCAAAAAATGTGTTTCCAACACCAAATTTTCTTCACTGCTTGGCGTAGTTAAAGTACATAGTATTTCCTGCTGGAGTCTGTGCAGGTGTGTCTTTTTAACAACAATCTCAAGTGTTGGACTTATTATAACAGCAATTTCAAAATTAAACCTTGTATTATTAATTGCTGGCAAAATTAAGGGTGCATCATTAGAAATACTGGCAACAACACTTAGGTTGTCATAGTGATGGTCGACAGTATATTGTACAAAGCAGTTTAATTGAAGAGTAGACGAAGTACAGTAAAGAGATACTGTATTGTTGTTTGAAAGGATGGAAATATCAAATGGTCTCTCTGAAATAGGAGCTGCAGTAGAAGTATATAAGACAATGCACATGATAAACACAGTGCTGACTTACCTATGTACTCAGTGTGAGAATTTTTAGGGACACTGCATAGCTGCAGTTGAGTGGAAGTAATTGCTGACACTGTTACATTAAGTTCTTTAGTGGAAGTGGCATTGAAAATTAGAGAGCATTGCTGATCATTTTTGCACCAAATTTCGGTATTTTGAAGGAAATGCTGGTTTATAACAATTACTCCGGTACCAGTTTCTCTTGCAATGATGTTAATCGTGCTGACAGTGTTGTAACGGTGGTCATGAATCAAGTGTGAAAGATGACTATAAAGCTGTATGAGTTTGCAAAATTCAATAAGCTATTTTAATATTTGAAACAATGTGTATTCTTACCAGTTCATTTTTGTTCCAGTGAAGTGAAATTATTTGCGTGTTAAAATCTTCCCACTGATAGACTTTTATGTGAAAAATTGCTGAAATTTGTTCTGTTAAAATATGAACTGATTGAAGTGACATATAATATTTATAATGGTTGATTCCTTAAATGTCCAATTGATTGAATACATTGTTTCCTCCCACTAAAGTGTGTACTGAGGCGAGTGCATGCATTTTCTTTATAGTATTTATAATACTTTGACATTTATAATTAATGAATTAAACATTTCATAACCCACAATAAATGAAGTTAAACAATTTTGAGCTATTTACAATATCACATTTAAATCACAGAAATAATTTCTTGAATGTAACAACTCACGTGCTGTCTGAATGTGGAGACTATATAAGGGACTACTTTGATTATAGTAATTGAAAGTTTGTATACTTAAAACATAACTGGAATTTTTAGACAAATCTGCCCATTTTAAGTAATCCCATGGAAATCCTATTTTTTTCTGAGACCAAAGCTGTGAAGTAATCAATGATGTGGATAATCTGGTGACAGCATCATAACTTGATGAATAATTAGAAAATTGGAGGGAAACTCTCATTAAATCATTGTAGTCTTCTAATGAGCAAAATGAAAGACGGGGAACTCCAGGAGGCACTAACAGAAAATAAAAAAAATCACAATTAATGGTAAATTCCAATGACAAATCTGGTAAATCTTAATAATCTTACTTCGAATTCTTATGTTGTATGTTGCACTCCTGAAGTTTTGTGACTCGCATCGAATGGGATTATCTTCTAGGTCTATTGCAGTGGCCGTCAAAGTAGATGTAATATTATGAGGTCTATCAATTGTTGGCAGTTCTTCTGCATGGTTTATAATGACAGTAACATTACCTCCTACATAATTCACATCGATACTTCGTGGAAAATTATGAGTGGACCGGAACCAATATTCTGCTATGACGGTGTCATTGATTACCCAATCAAGAACTAGAGGTATTGCCACTCCAATGCAGGTGAAAACTAGTACATCAGATGAATGGTATGATCCTGTTGGGCTCTGAGGTGGTATAAGAAGTAGATGCTCAGCCTGTAATGACACTTAACGAAATTAAAAATGTCAGTCTGAGACCTTTGTAGTTTTATTGTAATAATGAACTAACTTTTCTGCTACTATTTTCTGGTAGTTTGCTACTTATTCACATATCTGATTGATCTGAAGCATATAGCTATACATTTCATTTAAATGAAATTTATCTCTACCAAATTTGGGAAAGGAAAGTGATTCAGTTTCAATATAGATAACCCATGTGTACTATAATTGCCAACTTTCTAGAAGGAAAAACCGAGATAGGCCATACTCACTGCCACGCCTACAAATAAAATTTTGGCCTGATAGATACTAATGATAGATGGTGTGATGATGATAATCATTATTCGAGAAAGTGATGCTCCAGAGGTGTGTGTGATGCTGTGATTTGAATATTGCTTTATTACAGATTGACAGGAGTTCAGGAGTGACTGTGTATTATAACATGAAGTGTCACAGTTGAAATTTATAGCCATTAGAGTGACAATTGTTGAGTGAAGAAAGAATTTGTCATCATATAATATAGGCAGGCATTTAGCTACAGCAATATTCTCATTACAATATTATAGTTGCAACTTAGTAAAAGTAAAATAGCTACATACATTGTCATAGTTGCCAACTTTTAGATACAAAATGTAGGGACAACCGGCGAGCTTGCGCGCCTGAAAATTTTTGCCACCCCTTTTTTAAATTAAACCACGCCCCTTTTGCCACGTCCACATGCACATCGTAAAGATCGTGAACTGATGATTTGTTTTGTGAACTGATGATTTGTTATGTGAACTTGTTTTTAGTCTTTGTGAAGTGATTGGCGAGTTGCTTTCTTGCGTTAGGACTAAAAATAACTGTACTTTGACCCTACTCGGGCCATAGCTAGCTAAACTAAGTCTCGAGCTGTACTGTTACAGTTTAGCCTTCATTTCCTGGCCTCGGACCCTCTCTGGTCGGTGATGTCGGGACAGGAGCGGGACTGGAGCTAGAATGTCGGGATTTCCCGCCAGAATCGGGATGGTTGGCAACTATGCATTGTATAAACAGAGAATAGATACCCTAATAAGAAAAGTTAGCTTGGGCTGCCTATTATACCGCGCTCCTTGAGCAAACATGACATAACGAACTGCTTTTCTTTCGCGAGATAACGCGACCGGCTACTATTTATAGAACAGAGCTCTGCATATGCATATAGTGCATGCATATAGTGCATGCATAATTAGTGCATGCATAATTAGTGCATGCACAATTCATGTTCCGCCCAATAATGTCACGTGAATGTTGTAGATGTGTGGTTTTGTTGTATGTGCGTGCGTGGCCGCTGTGTGTGTGGGGCGGGGCGGTGTTAACATCCAGTGGCTGGCTCTCTCTTTGCTGACCTCGCAAAACACTGACGGATAGTTTAGGATAACCCGCTTTTTGACTCAAGTTCTCCAATACACACCGGTTCAAGTTGTTGTAAGTAATTTAAATATGTGGTAGGTCTAGTTTAGTGTATCAGATATTCTTCATCTGATTGTAACCGATTAGCACTTTATTTGACTAGCGGATTGAGGGTAGCCATTGATTGCGGGGACCGCAGGGTGGTTGTTGTTAATGTAGTAGTACCTGTAGAGAGTTTTGTAGACATCTAAGAAAAAAACGTGTACAATTCAGTAATCTACAATACACAAGTAAGCTGTCAAGATATGCACAACCCAAAGAGTGACCACAATATGTGGCTGCTTCCTCACTGATTACTGAACAATTTCCAACATGCACAAAGTTCACTGAGATTGAGGGGGCTCCCTTTCCATGCTGCAATGCTAGCTTACACTAAATAGTGCCACAGTGAAGTGTAGGATATAATTTTCTGCAGCAAGGAATTTATGGTAGATGAAAAAAGAAATGGCTGAACTTTAAATTTCAAAGAAGTCACTGGTATAGACTGGACTGAGTGTAAATGCATATCAATTATATCCATAGATATTGTATATCTATTGTATATCAGTTAAAATCTGGGAAATAGTTCTCATTGAAGTCAGCGAAACAAACTAAGGGTCAGCAGTATTCGTTTGGCCTTTCCTATCCTAATAAAGCCAAAGGCATTTTTGGTGACTGTTCTTACTTGTTGACAATTTAGTTTCTAGTATTTTAACCTTCCTAGGCCATTCTTTTCTGCTGATTATTTCTATTGTGGTCAACGTTTACCCCACATTATAGTGTTGTTGATATTGACATGAATTTTCATGTCATGAGCAGGTGCACTCTGTGGATTAGTTGACCTCTGGTCAGTTCTGACACTGCAGTCTCAAAACTTACACTGTGTTGTAGACTTGCATTTTTGGTTTAAAGACCCTTTACCATTTTAATAGGTCACAATATACAGCACTATTTCTGAAAATATTTACTTTCATTAGTGTATATACTTGGTTGATTCTTTTGATGCCTTAACCCTTTCGACGCTGACTTTCTTCAACACTTCCGGTGTCTTTTAGAATTCCGATTCGATTTTGGAATTTCTACAGCAAAAATCCACAATTAAACAGCTAGGCATATAAAGTAGGTAGCTATAGCCTTATAACAAGAAAATAAGCTTCTAAAAGCCTAAAAACAAACTGGAACAAGTCCATCTTACAGCAAGTTTCGAGGAGACTCTGAGGAACTAGCCTAATTGATTGCTCTCGATGTCCGGTAGGAAAAACTTTATCCATATTCTTCCAAAATGCTGAGGGACTCGCTATAGGTTTCATTCTTTCTATTCTAAGTGTTGACGGCTGTAGGCAACAAAAAATTTGGGTGCTCGGTGCTGGGAATTCTTGGTCAAATTTTTTTCTCAATCTCTGTTTTCAGGCACTTAAAAACAACAACGTAACCTGCCCATATGGGTTCAATATTTTTTAAAAGGAAGTACAACACCTACTTTATGTATAAAAAAGAAATGACGGCTTATTATAATTTTTTTTTTTAAATTCGGAGAATGTGGACCTGTATTCGCCCGGTTATAGCGTCGAAACAGTTAAATACCTCTCTTAAACTATGGCTAACATTTTCAAGTGTTTTCTTTAAAAATTCTCTATGGAATGAAAGCAAAACACGGCTGAAGTTGTTAAAGCAGTGAAGTATAAACAGCTGGTTTGGCACATCTTACCGTTTGTAAAGTAATGAACAGTACATGTATGTAATCAAGCACACCACATATTAATTAAAACTAAGTCGGTGAATATTTACATATACCATATGTAGTGCTAGAATATTGCTGCTTTTTTTGTGTGAACTGAGAAATTTTGTCAAGCTGAACCAAGAGAAAGAAGTTGAATTAAATGAAGTGAACGTTCTAATTGTACCTAAACTAAACTCGTGTACAAGTGAATAATAAAGCAGTTCAGCATAATAAGGACATGCATTAGTTTTGACACACATATACACATCTATTTTGTATCCTATTAAGGGAGGGGGGAAGTTTCTTACAATTTATTTTACTTTATAATATGGTAAAGGATCTTCAATGTTACAGCATTTACTATCTTTGCTTGGCAATTTTGTAAAATATATATGCATTGCTCAGAAAGTTAGTGAAAATATTTACATTTAGGTGGAGAAAGGTATTAAATGCACTAAATGTAATATATATATATATAAATTATATAAATTATATAATTGGTGAGCGAGTGAGGCAGTATCAGGATTGAATAATTTTGGAAATCAGGTATATGTATATATGTTTTGTGTGAATGATATTGTGTGACCTTGAACACGCATGTACAGTAGGTGCCTTTTCTCTAATAAATACAGCTTTTTAGGCTCTGTTTCTTCATTCTGATACTCTTGTATTAAGTAAATGTTACTTAAAAGTTAAGGCTCAAAACTCTCCGATAATTCCGCCTAAAGACTGGTTTTTTAAGTCACAGAATGACTCAAATAAAAATTCCAATAAAAACTGTGATAGAGTATTTAATATTAATTAATTTAATTCTTGTCTGTTTATAGATATATGTATGTCATAGTTTTGTCCTGTTACAGTAAATGTAATTTACGTTATCTCATTATTTTCTTATAATCAACACAGTGGTTTGTGTGCATGGTTTAACAAGTTGCTGTGGTAAATTACAATGAACAAAGTATATTGTACATGTATTAAGTTATATCACTTGTTGTAAAGTGATGAGCAAAGAATATTTTTAAGCTGGAAAATAATTTTTGATAAATATATTTTACTTAATGCTCTTCACATATTTCTTATCTAGGCTTCAAATATGATGATCTCACTAGGGTTGATTCTAGTATTGTTGATATCTGGTAAGTATAATTCATCTTCGACTCGACATTGTCCACTAATTTTTAAAGATTCCTTATTATACCTTTTTGGTATTCTTTAATATTGAATAAGTCTCTAAGTCTCTGCAGTAAGTTGTTTTTTGTTTTTTTCTATTCTTGCATTCATAATGTGTCCTTGATAGACACTTTCTCTACCGGCTTCAGAATCTAATGTAAAGCAAGCATGCTAATTTCCATAGTGGGACTATAAACTTTTGGAAATAAAGAATTCAATTGTTGATTTATAGCGAAGTTCTATTCTTGGTCATACTGGAATGAATTACAGTCTCAAACTATAATTTGAAGAAAATACAAATATTTTAGATTGCCTATCTCAAATTTTATTGTAGTTGGTGATGCAAAGTAGGCATAAATTGAGACACTCTTGTACTTATTATATTTGTGCTCCTCTTATAGCAATGTCTTTTTTGCTTTTAGCCATGACGTACGTATACGCAAGATTTTTACTTGAGGTTTTCTTATGTATTTTAGGTTTTGAAGGTACAACATTTAATTTATATGATAATTCAACGAACTCCGATGGCTTATTTTGTCCCGGTGACATCATTACCTTTACTTGCGTTGGCACTGGTGTTCCTGTTGTGTTAGAATGGTTTAGAAATGGATCAATTGTGGCAGAGTATAGATACAGAAGTAGCCACACATTTCCTCGGGATGCAGATATGATTACAGATCCCAGTAATGTTACAATTAGAGATGTAATCAGTCTGAGTGCGACTGCTATAAACATAACATCAACATTGACAGGAAGTTTCAACAACCTAAATGGATTCTTAATAGAGTGTGGAAGTGATACTATTCGAAGCAACTCTACAATGGTGTCAGACTTTGGTAAGTTATTATTCTTGAAAATAGGAAATGTAAGTAAATGCACATTACATTTAAAGATATGTTGGTAAAGTTGGTTCAAACATTTTTACAATAAAGTTTTGTACGCTATCTATCCATAGTCACTTATTTAATTTTCACCAAAGATAAACTAAGCAAATTAAAACTAGAACAGATAAACTCATTAAATGTGAAGGTTGCGCATAAAAGGGCGTAACCGGGGACATAATTTTGCGATAAGTGGAAAATGGCGGCTGACAGTTTTTGTCACCGACTTCTCGAGACCATTTTAGTAGCTTTACAGCAACTTAGCGCACACAAAAGCTTGGAAGCAATGTCACATACAAGTCGTGAGCATCTTAACAGAAGACAAAACAATAAACAAACAAGATAAAAAAAACAACAACAAATGGCGGGCTCTAAATAGAGAATAAAAGTACTGTTTGCCATTGACGCAGAAATGCAGCTGCAAAAGAAATACAGCGTGCTATCAGAGTTCTGCAAGATACTATCCTGAGAGTCCATCTTCAATCAAGAAATACTTTGGTACATACACAGAGCATTGAATAGATGGACTTGAGTATTACTTGCAAAAATTATTGCATACTAGCAAGTACCCCGCCACACAGTAGCGTTTGACGTATTGCACAGTAAGAATGCAGTAGCGTAAGTTACTTTTATTCATGGCTACAGTTGGTTAAGGTAGTTTCACTCTCCTGCTCTATTTATTCCTGAACTATCTCATTTTTGTATCCCCCACTTTTCTATTTTTTCTAGCTCTTCCTTCTTGAATCAAGGAGTCCTTTCTCCTCCTTTATCTACCTCTCCTGCTTGTGAATCTTTCTGTCCTTCTATCATGATTGTGGACTTAGGCTAAGTGAAACTTTTAACTTCTGCTTTTCTTACTTTCACCTTTCTTACGCCGCCATTACTCGATGATTCGATTCCACCCGCTTTTTAGCATAATATTAATTGTTCCCTTTTTGCCTTCTCTTTCGTAGTTTCTCCTTTTTACCACACCGCCTTTCCTTGTCGATTCCACTGATTAACCGCTTTTGCCTTCTCTTTTACATGTTTAACCTTCCTTTTTGAAGCTTATGCCGCCTATCCTCGTCTGTTCCACACGCTTTTTGTTGCAATTATAGTAATCACGTGCCACCTATTGTGATGACACTTTACCCACTCTCCGGTTTGTCTGCCACTCTCGTCTTCTTCCACTTATCGTTGTACCAGGTTAGGTAGCAAACGAATTCGCCTACCAGTAGTTTAGCGTAGCCAACCCCTTCACTTCTTTATAACTGCATTCTTGGTTTACTCGGTAATTCAGCGTTAGTTCATGAAAACCACACTCCTGTTTTTCTGCCACTCCCGCCTACTGTCCATTTATTTTGTACTGGGTTTGGTTGCTAACCAGTTCTGCGTTGCACTCTAGCTTTACTCGGTAATTTAGCGCGAGTTCACGAGTATAGTGCATCTGCGCGTTCTAGGTCATTAGCTCATGAATTATTCATGAATACGTACGTCATCGGTCACGGGTATTATTATATAGATACAGTAGGCGCCAAAAAAAAGTTCCGAATTCCGTCCCGTAGAACGCCCGTGGAACGGTAGTCTTTTTCCGTAGTTTTTATCGTTGCGTTCCGTACCGTTTTGATTAAACGGCCGACACCGTTTACTAAAACGGTGAAGCATTTCCGTCGATTCACAGATATTTTCTGGCTAGAAACTCTTCTTATAGCTATATCAGCAAGCTAAGGCCTTATATCGACCATTAAACGCTACGGGGATAGTGAAAAAAAGCTCGTACAAAATTTTAACTTGCTTCAATAAAGTTGCAGACCGAAATTCCGACGGGCACAGAGCTATAACGAGGTCCGCACTTCGTAGATCTTCTGTTAGCTACCGATGGACCTCCAGTAGTAAAAAATCTAAGCCGGAGAAGGCCCTAACTTCGAGAAAACGTCGATACTGTGCGGTGGTCGAACTAACAATTCTCCGCGAGAAACTTCGAATAGGACGGCTTCAAATTTTTTTAACCAGAAAAGCTCCGCCTCTGGAGCCTATAAACAAAAAATCGGAACGTTTTATTGGATAAACGATTTTTTATATTTTTTTGAGCGAGACATACGGTGAACGAGAAAGATTAAAACGGTAACGCGGTCGAACGGAACGGCCGTTTTTAACAAACGGCGTACCGTTTTCCCCCCGTTTTTTTAATCGTGCAACGGCCGTTCTACGGAACGGAATTCGGAATTTTTCTGTGTCTCCTACTGTAGCTGTTTTTTTTAGTTAGGTCACTCATTGTAAACGTGGTGTGGATCGACTGGTAAGGATAGTGAGCTATAATGGAGGGGTTCTCTTTGCATGGCTACTTTTTTTAGTTTGAATAGAAGGAGCTAGAGGCCAAAAGGTATGCCAGGGATTCTTTTTTTATACCCAGACCTCTGGAAGGAGTTTGGAATGTGGTAAACGAGGCCACAGATTTTGCGTACGGAGAATAGCATTGAGTTATAAACGCGACCTCTACGTTTAACTGTTGTGGCTGCATTAAATTGATCACTTTAAAAAATCATAAAAATACAATATTAAAGCTATGCGCGATATATGGTAATAAAAATACCTTAAAGACTGTTCTTTCTGATTAGTCAGTTAAAAATAGCAACAAAATTCGTTTGTGGTGGACCTTTTACTGATTTTTTGGACTGTTCAATCAGGAGCTTATGGCTTCTTGTTTTGCAATCTTTGAGGCTACTGAGCTTCAGGAGAACGTTAAAGTTAGCTGTTTAAGGACGGATATTTAGCTACCCCTAAAGCCGTTTTCCTTCTGGTTAGAGCAGTAGAAAGTGATGGTAAAGGCTCAAGGAAGCCTGTATAATCAAGCAGTACTAAGTCCAGTAGGAATGGAAGTCTACCTATTACAGGTATTAATAGGAAGGGATGATGGATCTGTAATAGTAGAGAAAGTGCTAGGAGTGTGAGAGCAGCAAGCAAACGAAGATTTGATCCAGTTTATTGGAATATTAGAAGTGACTTTCATACCATTCTGTGTTGAAGCCATTTATTTCCTTGTATAAAGTTGGATTTTATTATTCTATAATTTATTGTATACATTAAAATACTTTAATCACATTTGTATGAGTAATAGCACGGGTATCCGTGCTATTCGGGATTAATAGCACGAGTAACGCGATTGAAATAGCACGAGGCGAAGCTGAGTGTTATTTCAATTGCTTTACGAGTGCTATTGACCCCTAATAGCACAGGTTACCTGTGCTATCACTTTGCTAATAGTAGGCCAGTTTAAAAAAAAGTCTTTTGCAATTGTAGCTACACTGTATCGTTCACTCACTATCTCCTTATTTCAGGATTAGCTTCCGCTGGAACTTTCTTTTCATCGTACGACTCCTCCTAATCTGTTGTAAAACATTCCGTCTAATACGAGTAGAGGTTCTGTGATAAAGAAGGACATTGTCTCCAACTAAAAACTACCGGAACTGTACATTTCCAAGGTTAACGCTCTACGCGTGCGCACTAACCCGTACTATTTCACTTAGTTACTGAGGTATTTCAATTAGTTTCGCGCTATTTCACTTTCCCCGTGCGATTTCAATTGAACAGCAATTTTTCCCATTCATTTTTGAATGGGCAACTTACGCGCCGTACTATTAAAAAAAAAAAATACATATATATATATAATACTTATAGCACGAGTCTGAGTACAATATGGGAAAATATTTTATGAGCATGCAAAATATTTTCACGAGCCGAAGGCGAGTGAAAATATGGCGTGAGAGTAAAATATCATTCCCATATTGTACGACGAGTGTGATAAGTGATTTATTGCTTCTTTGAAATTTTTCTCAACCGGTTACAATACAATTTTCATTGATTTTACTCACTACGCGCGCGCTCCAAGGAGCGTACAATATAAACCGTACAATATGGGAGAATACAGAACGCTCGCGTGATGCGGAAATATTCAAGTAAAAATATCAAAGCTGCAATAAATATATATATATGTATATATATATATAATATATATATACATGTATATGTTTGAAAAGAAAAGTGAATAGAATAGATTCTTTTTCATGAAAATTGGTATAAAAATTCAAACAATAAAAGAATAACCACATGTAAAAAACCTTGGTACTTAGTTGCTAGGCAACCAAAACCACATTATCGCGTTCATTAGGTCCACTGCTTTCTGTTAAGGGTGGAGACCCATCCGGCCCACGCATTTTCCGTTCAGGCGATACTAGCACGTCTGCCTTACCGACGCACAGGTAAGCGAATTAGCTAGTAGTGTAAGGATTTGAAGAAATAGCCCACTGATTATGTGTGCGAACATTTTAGGTGAAAACTTCTGTGAGGTAGTGGCTCTGAAAAGTGCCGGGTTGGAAAAAAAGGACTCATTTTCTTTGGCTGTATTTGAAGTGCTTGGACAGCTTCTCCTGGAGGGGTTTGCTGTTAATTCCTCTATCCTTCAGAATTCGTACAAATTCTTCTCGGTCCTTGCATTCAGATTTGAGCAGTTCCAAGTCTCCATAGCTCAATCCAACCCTGGTCCAGAAGTCTGGAGTCGTATGGCTGAATTATTCACAAACTGAGGGAGACTGGACACATCAAACATCAAACCATTCTGTTGAGTGATAGCTGAAAGCTTCTCAACTAACTCTTGAAGTGCTTCCTGCGGAGCT
>WLWD01001745.1_pt1 | contig 42710 bp, 38 predicted proteins | sample 6712731 | NCBI WGS metagenome assembly WLWD01 (sample SAMN12718690, study PRJNA576275) | sponge metagenome | isolation source: marine sponge | host: Mycale hentscheli | place: New Zealand: South Island, Marlborough, Capsize Point | collected 2014-11-01 | reverse complement strand
TATAAAAATGTTCAAGTGCTACATCAGTAGGTGGAGAAACAGTATGAGACATTCTAGCTTTTTTGAAGTAGAAACTGTTGAATCGGTCAAAGCATCATCTATTTTCCTTTTCTTTCCCTTTTCAGAAGTAAAATCAATGTCTTTAACTGGAGCATAAGGAATATTTTTCTGAAAAGTAGGAATCACCCATTGGCACTTTTCTTGTGTACAAGTTGTCTTACTTCGAAGTCTGGCTGATGTCTCAAGAAAAAAAAAACTGCAGCTAGGAGTGCATACCTCCCCCAACCCGGCCATGCAATTACAATGGGCACAGAATACTTCTCCAGTCTTCTCATATACTATCCAACATGATAAAGGTGTAGCATTGCTTCGCTGTGAATGCCTAACCTGAACCATACAACAACAAAAGGAGTAATTATTGAGCTGAATAGTTCTATTACTGTAACAGAACGTGTGTCTGAAATTAGATACTATTTAATGTTTCTTCAACACTACTAATATCAATGTTGAATGTACACAAATTGGTTTTCAATTTATAAACCATGAATCATGCCTGAAACTTACCCGTCCCGTAACAACAGATTTGTGATTGATGTTCCAAGCACTGACCTCCTTGACCCAGCCACTTACAAATTGATTATAAGCTTCCATCGATTTATGCGTCTTAAACTGCTTAGCTGTAACAAAACTAGTCTCCAAAACTAAGAAAGAGACCAAATCAGAAGCTTCAACTGGTGGCAAATCACAACTTAAGTAGATGGCGAGTCATTCTTAGTTACAGCTTTACCGGCCAATAAGAAAGGGTCTACACCATTCAGCAAGTGCAGCTTCTCTAAGTACCTCTTTTTAGCCTCTCCCAGTAATCCCTCCGCGTAGTCGGAGAGTCGAGTAGTAGCCAGAGCCATAATATTCCCTGAAAAACAGCTGTACACCAGTAATTTGACAATGCTCAACGCGCGTGCTTTTAAAGCCCATGACATCATTATTACGTAAACGACGAAAACGCTCTATTGTCTTCTCCAATTGTTTTCCCTTAGCGATTGGTAAAAAAGAGTCAGACTACGCGAGACGACTTAAAAACAGGGACCGTCAGATCTAGCCGAGAATTATTCAGCCCCGCTGAAAGTTGAAATGGAAAGCTCAGACTACATGGTCGAGTTAGAGGTTTTGGCTTGTCATGAAGATGAGATAATAAGCATTTTGAAAAGGCACGACGCGGTTTCGGTGTGCGAGAAATTGTCTGAAAATATTGTCATCTCTAAGGAAACCCAGGTCAAATTCCGAGCCTTGGATCATGGACGTTTACATACAGAGCTTCTGGTCAGGTATTTACTGTATCAAGTCTATGAGTCTGTGAGGGAAGACAAGTTTACTCAGTTTTAGATGTTCTGGGTGAATTGGGTGGGGAGAGCATAAAAAATAAGATCAGGAGGGAACAGCACCAGTATCAACTTAAAGAGTTGCTTAACATGATGGACCAGTCTAGTCCCAGTGATACAGATACGGGAGTTAGCAGAAAGAGAGCTAGAGCTGATCTTTTAGAAGACTATTGTTTGTGTGAATATGATGCCTCTATACTCACTGATGTACTAGCCAAGGTCGCCTTTAAGTGGGAGATGTTAGCTATCTCTTTAAAGTTAGATCGAAACCAAATAGAAGAATGTCAAACAAAAAGTTCTTTTAAGATAAAATTATACGAAGTTATTTCAAAATTCATTCAAAATGGAGGCAACTTTTGTTCTTTGAACAAATTGGAGGAAGCATTGAAAAGCGATATTGTAGAATTGCCTATTGAGGGATCGAATCTTAAACACAATTTTATAGCCAAAATTACAAGCTCTTGTTTTAAGAAGCAGACTTGTCCTAGTCATGAGTTTCAAGGTTACAATTCTGGTAATGTCGTGGTAGACAATGGTAAAACTGCACTTATAGGGTTTCAGGTCACCACTATAACCCAGGGGAGTTATCAGTGGTTTCTGAAGGGTAAGCCACTATCAAACAGTGAAGTGTATGCAGGTACTAGCAGGCCATTTTTATTTATTAGCCAAGTGAACTGGAAAACAGTCGGCGAATATGAGTGCCGAGAGACGTCCACAAATAAATACAGTAAAATGACATTAGCAACCTATGTCTCAGCTATTACTCAGAAGTTCTTTAGCATTTATTGTAATTGGCCCGACATTCCGAAGGACACTTGGCCTCCAGTAAGGAACACTGAATATGTTAATCTAGCACTAATTTCAAAAGACCAGAAAACCAATAACGATTTTGTTTATACACTGCAGGACAACATGGATGACATAGATGCTCCAAAGTCTAGTATAAATTATGAAGAAGTTTTTGGACGATATGAAACTGGAGCTCTAATCGTAGTGGAGGGACGTCCTGGGAGCGGGAAGACAACTTTGATGCACAAAGTCACCAAAGATTGGGCCAAGAGAGGTAATGTTTTAGTTAATGCTGAAGTAGTTGTCCTAGTTTCTCTCCGTCTGTTGAATGCAATCAAGACAGAAAATTTAACTTTGCAGAGCATTTTTAAGAATTATGTAGAAAATGACGATGAGAGATATGCTTTTGTAGATTCTATCAAAAAAAAGAATGGCAAAGGTTTGTGTATAATTATCGATGGTCTTGACGAGTACGAAGACGTCAGTCTCAGCAATAACATTATTTTTGATTTGATATACAAAAGAATATTGCCTCTATCCATGATAATTGTCGCTTCGCGCCCAGTGGGCACAGCCACTATCAGACTGAAAGCTCCTGTTACTCAGCGCATTGAAGTTCTTGGATTCACCAAGGAACAAATAGAAGGCTACATAAATTGTTATTTCAGGAAAAGCGGGGATGCCAATGTTAAACTTTGGAAGTATCTGAATTTGCGTGCTAATGTTCTGCGCATGTGTTACTTGCCTGTACATGCAGCTATGGTGTGTTTTATGTATGAGAAAAAGGGAGAGGAAATACCTCATACTGAAACTAAAATATACGAGGCATTTACAATTTCGACTCTTCTGCGAAAGCCACATAGTTCGGTACGAATCAGTTCTCTGAATGACTTAGAAGGTAGCATGAAAGAGTATTTCAAAAATATTTGTAAATTAGCTCTAGATATGACTTTTTGCAAACAACAAGTTGTTAATGAGTCTCAGACCAATTTTCCGCTCTCACCTCCTAATTCTGATAAAGGTTCTCTAGGATTAGTCACTATTGACAGTACTGCAAGTCTGTTTGGAATGGAGGATTTGTACACTTTCTTTCATCTCACATTTCAAGAATTTCTAGCAGCATTTTATTTGACAACAATAAGGGAAGAACATTTAGTAATTGAGGAAGCCAAAAAATCTCATGGGAACCTACAGATGGTGTGGAAATTTTATTGCGGTATAGTCCAATTTAGAGACGACTCTGAAGTACTAAATAATATTATGTCAGACCCAAACACAGACGTTCTATATAAAGCTCAGTGTGCATTCGAGTCGCAGCAGCAATGTCCCTGTGACATGTTATTAGAGAAGACTGATACTAATGTCCTCTCATTTAAGGATCGTAACTTTCTACCCACTGATTATCTTGCCATTAGCTATGTTATCACTTCTACACGACACAAGGTAACCTCTTTATTGTTCACAGAGTGTACAATTGACAAAGAAGGCGTGGCCTTCTTTTTAGGGAAGTTACAGGAAGTGCATCTCAGTAACATAACACATTTGGGATATCAAAAGAAGAAGTGCACTATACCCGAGTTTAAAAGTTTGCGTTTACTATTAGATCAACTTCAATCAATAGAAGTTTTAGATTTGGATAAGACTCCAATAGGTAGTGAGGGTATTAAATGTCTCACTAATCGGGGGATCAAACTTCCTAATTTAAATACAATAAAAATTGCTGTCCCCTTAAAAAGTGGCACTGAAATAAATATTCTGGAGTATTTAAGTTTCAATAGCCCCAAACTAAACATTGTTCACTATAATGTTACTAAGAAGTCTTATGTGTTGGATGAACTCACATTACTTAAAGCATTCAATGGTGCAATGTTATGCAGTTCTAATCTTCAAAGTATAACTTATTACAATGGAATTTTTCTTACACTGTATCAGAATGGCACTCATTTAATCCAAAGATGTTTGTTAAAACTTGTGTTAATAAACTGCGACATCACAGATGAGGATGTTTCAGATCTTGTTAATTTGCTGGCTATTTGTATAAACCTAACCACACTTCAATTGGACTTCAATAAAATTACGGATAAGGGAGCAAAAACTCTGTCAGATTCTTTGATAAAATTACGTGAACTGACTAATGTGTCTGCTCACTGTAATGAGATAGGTGATACTGGAGCATCATGCTTACTAAGTTCAGTGTCAGAACTGAAGAAGATTCAGTGTTTAGATTTACAATGCAATCCTATCAGTGAAGCCGGTATTTATTTATTGAGTAATATGCTTAAAGATAAAGTTCATGCAGTTAAGTTGTATGTAACTAGTAACCCTCATCAATCTGCATTGAAGTCAGATTTACAACTAGTCCAGAATTCAGTAGATTGGATATGTGCCAACCCTAAAGATAGTGGAATAATTAGCAAGGCATTAGATTGCAGTAAAAATTGTCCAGAAATTCACATCAACAGCAGTAGAAACAATTTAGTATGTTTCACTAATGTAAATGTGAGCAAGAAGTTAGAAGATGCAGAAGTTGTATTTGATTGTCTGAAGTACTGCAATAGGCTAATCACACTGAGTTTTTCTAATAATCAAATTTGTTTGGAAGGTGCAATAGCATTAACTAATAGTCTGAAGTTCTGCACTAAATTACAAACACTGCATCTTAGTAGTAACAGTATTGGTTCAGAAGGTGCAGTAGCTCTAGCTGATGGTTTGAAGCTTTGCATTGAATTACAAACACTGGATCTTGGATGTAACAGTATTGGTTCAGAAGGTGCAGAAGCTCTAGCTGATGGTCTGAAGTTTTGCACTAAATTACGAACACTGCATCTTCGGGATAACAGTATTGGTTCAGAAGGTGCAGTAGCTCTAGCTGATGGTTTGAAGCTTTGCATTGAATTACAAACACTGGATCTTGGAAGTAACAGTATTGGTTCAGAAGGTGCAGTAGCTCTAGCTGATGGTCTGAAGTTTTGGACTAAATTACAAACACTGTATCTTTCATATAACAGTATTGGTTCAGAAGGTGCAGTAGCTTTAGCTGATGGTCTGAAGTTTTGCACTAAATTACGAACACTGCATCTTCGGGATAACAGTATTGGTTCAGAAGGTGCAGTGACTCTAGCTGATGGTCTGAAGTTTTGTACTAAATTACAAAAACTGGATCTTGGATATAACAGTTTTGGTTCAGAAGGTGCAGTAGCTCTAGCTGATGGTCTGAAGTTTTGCACTAAATTACAAACACTGGGTCTTGAATTTAACGGTATTGGTTCAGAATGTGCAGTAGCTCTAGCTAATGGTTTGAAGCTTTGCACTGAATTACAAAAACTGTATTTTGAACTTAACAGTATTGGTTCAGAAGGGGGCAGTAGCTTTAAATGATAGTCTGAAATCTTTGAAATGGCCATTAGTTTAGGGAGTGCAGCAGCTCGAGCACTTAGTGTGAAGTCATATATTAATCTTAAAACTGGAATGTGTGCATATCAACATTGTTAGCAACAGATGGTGCTGTAGCTTTTGTCTTATTTTTTGCACCGAACTGCAAACTTGGGATTATATTTAACTATTGGTCTAGATGCTTGTGTGATCCTGTATATATAGCAAGAGATTTTCCAAAGGCAAACAGTTATTTAAATTAAACCAGCAAACAAATTATGTGTTTAATATTGGACGGATGTTTTTCTGTCAAAGGTTAGTGTGTGATATATATTGTCAATTCAATGTAGATTTCATACATCAACAAAGTCATAGTTGTGTTTGTTACATGTTTGGGCTCAAAATGTTATACTTGTGTTGTCTGATTTGTGTACATTTTACATTCACTATTTGAGTTGCTATGCCATGGAGTGGCAATAATACACAGTTTTTTTTTGTTAGTAGAATGCGTAAAAACTTTACAGTTCATATTTAAAATATTTGTGTATAAGTTTAGTATTTTTATTTAACACAATACCAATTACACTTAGGACATCATTTTGTTTTAAGATAAGTGTTATTTGTAATCATATAGACTCATTGTTATGTAGAATAATTTTGTTAGGAAGCATACATTTTTTAGGAAGAAAAACATTTTCAATCCATCCATGAAACTTATTCAATGTCTGTTTACTATTGAATGAGCAATGGTCCAAACATTGTTGTTTAAAAGTGGATGATGGGTCATGTTATAATGGAAATGTGAAAAGTGAGGTTGATTAGCATCTTTTTATTGTATATTAATTTTTCAATCTTGTTTTATTTAAAAACTAAAAATAAAACGAAAGCTCAAGATGGAGAATTCCTGGTCTTCTCAGGTTCACGTTGTTTTGCTGAATAATGATGTGTTTAATCTCACAATTTACTTGCAAGCCCAATATTCTGAACGTTTATGTGATAAAAAGATAGTTCTCTATTGATGCAGCCAAATTTAAGTTTTTGACATCATCTCAACATTTTTTCAAATTCTCAATGTGTCTAAACAAACAAACATACAAACATGCAACCAAAATGCCAAAAATGTTATGAAGTAATTATGATCTATCTTCTTATATTTATTTGTTTGACCTTCTTTGTCATGTAGGCAGCAAAATGGAAAAAAGTTAGCATAAAAGTAATTGGTCACACTGTCAGTCACCATTGATCAATCTAAGGTATATTATTATACTGAATGGTTTGTATAATGTAATATATAATAGTATAATCCATAGTATTAGTATAATTTAAGGTGTCTTTCAGTATAATGTGAGGTATATCATGATTAGATAATATCAGTAGTTATACAGATAGTGTTTGTTACATAGGTATATTATTGGTGAGCTAGCTAAGTGAGCAAGACTCTATCAGGGTTAAAAATTGAAAAATGGATATATTTTTGTTTGTTTATTTATAATGTATGTTCAAATGTACATGTACTTATATCACTTTTTACTATGACCCTCACATTATTTATTTTTGTATTCAATCGGTGGTCAACTCTGTCTCATACTTCACCTATAGAATCCTTTGGTTTAGTAATCTTTATCAGTATCATCCAAGAAAATTTAATTGTTCCAGGTTGTCTTTGTATTTTTGCGGACACAGTCAGGTCTTACAAACATAATTAGTGGCGGTGGTACGTTATCTTAGTTAATGCGCTGTTAGTCATAATTGTGCACCACATATTTTTACTTGAATATTCCTTGCCCATCAAGTCACGTAGAGAATACAAGGTAAGTCATATCCAGTGAACTTGTGTATGTGAGTGTGCATGTGTGTAAAAGTGCTGTGTGTTACAGCTACTACTTAGCAATGAATAGCACAAGAGAAACAAAGCAAGGTTAGCAATTTAAGTAAAGAGGATAGCATAGTATATTGTTAAAGAAACTTGCTCTGTGTACTAAATCAAATTTCATGCTAAAATTTTGAAGTTTAACAGTTTCGATGCTCTGCATCTTATGTGGCTCTACATTATCTATTCATTGAGGATTGATAGTAAAAATTTTGAGTTTGGGCATGGTAAGTTTAGCCTTTGTTTCCTAACTTTCTTACACAAAGAATAATATTCCTGTACATTGATAGTCTTACTTTATTATTTGGTTTATCATTTATTTGTTTGATTCCAATTCCAAAATTATGCTTAAGGCTTTACTGTCTCCTTCATCTGTTTCTTTAGGAAGTGTTGTTGTCGAGTCTGGAGGTAGACCTGGCCACTTATAAGGCTCTAGCATCTCCCACATCCAGTGAGAGCACTCGCATTCAGAAACTACAGCACTCCATCTCCACCTATGAGGTTGCCATGATGTCACTAAAGAAGGAGTTTCAGAGGCAGAGTAAAGAGTTACTGACTTCTCAGAGTGAGGCCAGAAGATTCAGGGACTTATTGGACAAGAAAGTAAGTGCTATAATTTGCAGACTATAAGTCAAACCATATTACTATCTGCATATGGCCATATTAGTATCTGTCTAGTCACGTGACTTTACTCCAATGTATGTATGTTTGTATTGTTACAGGAGGAACATCTAACTCTGATGTCATCTGTGGACCACCAGCACAACAACAGCCAAAGGTAAACATTGTTGCTTATTATATGAAATGATAGTTCACCGTTTCCTAGTATACTGAGGACACAACACAATAACAGATTGTAATGAGAAGAGAGAGTAATTAAAACAATAGCAACAATAACAATAATTAACTACAACAACAATAATTCATTCAGTGATACCTTAAAACTGCACACGATATTTTTTAAGAATTATTGTACTGAAAATTTTTTAAAAGTAAAAAATTATTTCTACTCATTTGAAAAACAGGTACCTTAAAACTTGCATTCAATGCACATCTATGAAGTCATGTTCCAGTAAATTCTTTATCTTACACAAAAATGTGTGGTTTGAAAGAAAAAATTACTACCCACAAAAAAATTGTTTTTAGGTCATCACTGTATAGTGTATTGGTGCATGGATCACCACATTAGATCATTACTGCTCACATTCTGTGCCCAGAGGAGGAACAGGGCGGGGCCCAGGCGGGACTAGGAATCAAAGTGGGCACCTCCCCTGATGAGATCAGAGGATGTGTTATCAGCAATATGGACGAACATCTATATGGTAATGGACTCCAGATTGGGGACAGGTAAGGCATCTCATTTGCAATATTTATGAGTCTATTAGGGGGAATCGTTTTTTTATTATTTAATTTATTACTATTAGAATTTGAGAGAATGTGCTTAAATATTTTTTATCATTGTTTTATCATGCAGCATGACAGAGGCTGCAGTCATTAAATAGAATTAATTTTTTGAATTGGAACATTTAAATCATTTTATTTGCAGGATAATTGAAGTGAACGGTCATGATACTACCACTATTTCTACACGAGACACCAGAGAACTACTCCAGAAACACTGTAATTCACAAGAAGGCCTCAGGGTGGTTGTAACACGTCCCTTTACAGACGAAGATGATCCTGATGGAGGAGCCAGTAGTACAGAGATGTACAAGAAATTGTCTTAATAACTCAATGTCCGCTTGGAGTCACAGAACGCGGAAGTAGAACACTGGAGGCATGAATGCAACAGGTAAAGTGTAAACATTTACTTGTTTATTGGATTGCCTTCTAACCCTATTTATTATTAATTACTATCAAGGTTAAAGTCGGACATCTTGAAATATTCCACCTTTCAAAAAGTAAGGCTAAGGCTAGACAAACAAATGTGTTTGAGAGACCAATTTTGAATTGCTTTATAATTGTTCAGGACAAAGAGACAGAGATCAAGTACGTCAAGTCTAAAGTACAAGACCTCAAATACAGAATAATTTTTAAGTAATCAGACATTCTCGGCCGAAATAATTATAATAATAGCAAATCATTATTATTTATAATTACAATATTGGCGGTTAGAAAGAGGAAAATTTGCTATTAATTTTTAAGCAATTACTTTTAAAATGAATATCTATTATGTGCAGTGTAATCATTTTTCTGTCAAGGATAAAGGACTTTTTACATTAATATTTTTAGCTCTAATAAAGAAACAATTTTTCCTTTTATTTGGTTCATAACTTGTAAATTATCTCCATTGTTTTTGTTTCTTTTACCATTTAGCTGGAAGAATCAGAGAGATCCTATAAAACACTGAAGGAGACGCTTGATGAAGTAGAAGAAAGTGTGAGTGAGACTGAATACCAGAAGTCCTTGGACATGATGGAGGCAGCTCTCAGAGTCAAGGACAAAGAGGTCACTTCCATGAAGGCTGCAGAGAAAACACGGGTAAGGATTGCTTCAGCATGGCTTACTCAGCAAGCCTGTATTATATTTAACTAGCAAGCCTGTATTATATTTACCTAGCAAGCCTGTATTATATTTACCTAGCAAGCCTGTATTATATTTACCTAGCAAGCCTGTATTATATTTACCTAAGCAAGCCTGTATTATATTTACCCAGCAAGCCTGTATTATATTTACCTAGCAAGCCTGTATTATATTTACCTAGCAAGCCTGTATTATATTTACTCAGCAAGCCTGTATTAAATTTACCTAGCAAGCCTGTATTATATTTACCCAGCAAGCCTGTATTATATTTACCCAGCAAGCCTGTATTATATTTACCTAGCAAGCCTGTATTATATTTACCTAGCAAGCCTGTATTATATTTACCTAGCAAGCCTGTATTATATTTACCCAGCAAGCCTGTATTATATTTACCCGGCAAGCCTGTATTATAATATTTACCTAGCAAGCCTGTATTATAATTTACCCAGCAAGCCTGTATTATATTTACCCAGCAAGCCTGTATTATATTTACCTAGCAAGCCTGTATTATATTTACCCAGCAAGCCTGTATTATATTTACCCAGCAAGCTTGTATTATATTTACCCAGCAATGTATTATATTTACCCAGCAATGTATTATATTTACCCAGAAACCATGTATTATAATTACTCAGCAAGCCTGTATTATATTTACCCTAGCAAGCCTGTATTATATTTACCTAGCAAGCCTGTATTATATTTACCCAGCAAGCCTACCCAGCAAGCCTGTCTTATATTTACTAGCCTGTCTTATATTTAGCAAGCCTGTATTATATTTTACCCAGCAAAGCCTGTATTATATTTACCCAGCAAGCCTGTATTATATTTACCTAGCAAGCCTGTATTATATTTACCCAGCAAGCCTGTATTATATTTACCCAGCAAGCCTGTATTATATTTACCTAGCAAGCCTGTATTATATTTACCTAGCAAGCCTGTATTATATTTACCTAGCAAGCCTGTATTATATTTACCCAGCAAGCCTGTATTATATTTACCTAGCAAGCCTGTATTATATTTACCTAACAAGCCTGTATCATATTTACCTAGCAAGCCTGTATTATATTTACCTAGCAAGCCTGTATTATATTTACCTAGCAAGCCTGTATTATATTTACCCAGCAAGCTTGTATTATATTTACCCAGCAAGCCTGTATTATATTTACCCAGCAAGCCTGTATTATATTTACCCAGCAAGCCTGTATTATATTTACCCAGCAAGCCTGTATTATATTTACCCAGCAAGCCTGTATTATATTTACCTAGCAAGCCTGTATTATATTTACCTAGCAGGCCTGTATTATATTTACCTAGCAAGCCTGTATTATATTTACCCAGCAAGCCTGTATTATATTTACCCAGCAAGCCTGTATTATATTTACCCTAGTGTGGGCCCTAAGCTCCTTGGAACTGTCGGTCACTCGCACACGTTTGGTGGGCAGCGTTATGTTTCGCTGCTACCAGAATCTCAAGAAGAGGTACAGCCGTAGCTTCGCTCTTAATACTTTAATTATTACTCGAGACTGAACGGAACACGTGGTACTACCAGTTATATAGAAAATATCTCACGTGACCCAGTCCTACTTACACATTGCACAAATCACCAAATATGGAATTACTACTCAACAGATAATGCACGTGATACACTTAGTAAACAATAACAACACATAAACGATAATCTTGAATATAATCGTTCTCCATCTCTTTACGCATCTTTTTCTCTCTCTCGGTCTTCACGCATCTCTTTCTCTCTCTCTCGGTCTTCACGTTTCTCGTTCTCATCTTCCTTCTCTCGAATCATGTGGGCCTTGGCAGGCCCTAGGCCCACATCTCCCCCCTCCTCCAAAAGCCGGGTGACACCGTCACTGCACCCAGCATGGCATCTACTTAAGTCATCAGCCACCACGTTCTGGCTGCCACTTCGGTATTCCAGCTCAAAATCGAATTCGGCCAAGGTGAGAGCCCAACCATAAACCCTCCTGTTCAACTGACGGCCTGATCGCAACGAGCTCAGCCCCTTGTGATCCGTAATCAACTTGAACCTCCGGCCGTACAGGTAATACGAGAAATGTTTCACCGACTCCACAACTGCTAGGCACTCCAGCTCCTGAGCCGAGTAACGGCACTGAGCCCCCCTCAGCTGGCATGAGAAGAAGGCCACTGGCAACTTCTCCCCCTCACGATCCACCGACAAAACCGCTCCGACGCCCGTCCCACTGGCGTCACACTCCAACACGAACATATCACAACTACTAGGAACACACAAACATACAACGTCAGACAACACATTACATAACTCACCAAACGCAGCCACCATTTGGTCCGTCCACTCCAGCCTCCTCATGTCTTTCACAGATGTGTGGGGCGTCAGCACCGAGGCCCACTGGTGAAACCCAGCGATGAACCGGCGGTAATATCCCACCAGCCCTAGAAACGCCCTCAACTGCTTCCTGGTCTTGGGACGAGGATGCTGGCGCAACGCAATCACCCTAGCCTCCGGAACACACAACCTTCCATCTCCAACAACATGACCCAAAAATAGCATACGCCTCTTCCCAAACTCGCACTTGCTCACCTTGCAGGTAAGCCCCGCCTCCGACAACGTTCTGAACAACACTCTCAAATGCACTAAATGCACACTCCAACATTCAGATACCACAATCACGTCATCAATATAAGCCTTCGCATAATCCGAACACTCAACTAGAACCTCCTCCATCAACCTCTGAAACACAGCTGGGGCGTTGGCGAGCCCGAACGGCATCCGGCAATATTGGTACTTGCCAAATGGGCAAGTGAAGCAAGTCTTCTCCCGGTCTTCCTGCCTCACCGCCACCTGGTGGAAGCCCTTCGCCAGGTCCACCTTGCTCAGGACTCTGCCAACGCCCACACGTTCCACCATCTCCTCCAACGTGGGCATACAATATGGTTCCTTCTCTGTCACATCTTTAAGCTTCCTAAAGTCTACGCAGAGCCTAACAGTGCCGTCAGATTTGCGCACTGGTACCAAAGGAGACGCCCACGGACTGCGACTCCTCTCAATGATGCCTCCTGCCTCCAGCTCCTCGATCTCTCCTCTCACTGCATCTCTGATGCCCAAGGGCACTGAGTAGGGTGGTAGCCTGATGGGGGCGCGGTACCCCGTGTTGATCTCCATGACCATCCTCTCCGTATTCCCAGGTCTGTCTGAGAACACCTCCGCAAACTCACACAAAACCTCATCTAACTCTTCCCGAACAAACCCCTCACACTCACCACTCAACAACTTCACACTTGACACGTCCTCCTCTAACACTACATCTAACCTATTCACAGCTCTCCTCTCCACATAATTCTTTAAACAGTTGATGTGAACGACTTTGGAGTGTCGCTCAGCACCCACCTTCCCTATCCTGTAATTAACTGCTCCCTTTCTAGCTAAAACCTTGTAGGGTCCCTCCCAGGAGTCAGCTAATTTACTGCACATGCCCAGTACCCTGTAAAGCACTAACGCTCCCACATCCAACTCTCTCATCTTACTACCTCTGTTAATATATCTCAACCGACTCTCCTTACTCTTCCCCATCTTCAGTGCCGCACAATCCCTCATTAATTCCAGTCTCTCTGCTAATCCCTACACCCACTCACACACTTCTAACTCCTTTAACTCTACCTCATACAACCCATGATAAAGGGCGTCTAATGGCGTCCGTACCCTATACCCGTACACTAAATCAAATGGCGAGAAGCCACTATCAGAATGAGGCATCTGCCTTAACACATACAACACGAAACAGATCTGTCCAACCCACTCACGTCCCTCAGCCACACACTTCCCTAAAATGCTTTTCATCGTCCCATGAAGACGCTCCACCGTCCCATTGGTCTCAGGGTGGTATGGGGATGTCCTCTTCTTCTCTATCCCTAACAAGGAGCATAACTCACTGACTACTCTACCGCAAAACTGGCTACCCTGATCCGACAACATCCTCTCAGGGATAGCCGTCCTGGAAAAGATAGACCAGAGGCCCTCGGCCACTGCCTTTGCCGTAACTCTCCTCAGGGGCACCGCCTCTGGCCATCTTGTAGCGAGGCACACGTATGTTAACACGTATTGATGGCCACCCTTTCCCTTGGGCAGTGGACCAACAAGATCCACCGCCACGGACTCGAACGGCTCGGTGAGTAAGGGGCGTTCGACGATGGGGGCCTTCCTGGGCCGGTGCTTACTCTTGACCTGGCACAAGGCACAGCTGCTGCAATGAGCAAGCACGTCTTTCACCATGCCCGGCCACAGGAAGTAGCACCCTATCATCGCCGCCACTTTCTCACCTCCTAGATGTCCATTCCGCTCATGTCCTAACTTCAATATCTCACTCCTAAAACTCACCGGAACCACCAAAACATCACGAAACTCCTCCCACGTCACATACATAGATCTCACTAACATATCTCTCTTCCATGCAAAGCCTCGCTCTTTCCTCTCTCCCAGCTCTCTCCACTCCTTCAAACTCACATCCTCTCTCAACTCTCTCCTATATCTCTCACTGCTCTCGCCACACCTTACGGGACCTATCTCACTAGCAATCTCTCTCAACTTACTCTCAACTTCACTCACACACAGTCTCTCCATCTAATTCTCTCGGCACACCAGCCACACCATCATCCTCTACCGCACTCTCCCACGCACACTCTTGTACAGGTTCTACTACTACACTTACACCTGAAGGATCCAACTCATCGCCAAGCACACCCTGAGTTGACTCCTCCCCTTCTACCACACTCCATAACTCCTCTTCTTCTCTGACTAATTGTTTCTCTTCCTCTTTAGCTAACTGTCTCACGTTACTCCTAGTCAAAACATTCACCACTGGTTTCACACTTACATCATTCTCACTCACACCTTTCTCTTTAACACACTCCTCCCGATATTCACTCAAAGCTAACTTAAAAGCACTCAATTCAGACTCGTTCATCACATCGAACGGAATAATTGCAATTACATCTTCACCTGCTCGCTCGTCAATGACAGCTAACCTAGTGGTCTTCAATCCACCCACAACATAGGTGACAATAGTGCTATCATGTACTTCTGTTACACCGTGCACGTTTGAAATGTGTACTTTGCCACACTGGTTGCTGTCACTCTTCACTAATGCTCTGGGGACCACACCCACTTCAGCCCCCGAGTCTATCAGGATCTTACACCCGACATCATTCACCGTTCCCCACACAACATTCTCTCTCTTACCTCCTACAACAATCTTTGCAACTTTACCAACAGTCTCCTTCTTCACACTCGCACCTACTTTCCTACTATCGCACTCAGTACTCCTGTGTCCTTGCTTGCCACATGCAAAAGAGGTAATGGGCCTACTACCAGCCCCACCCCCCGCTGTTCTCCCTTCCTTCCTTCTACAATCCATTGCCCTATGGCCTCTCTCTCCACATGCAAAACAAGTCACACACCCCTGATAACCTCTCTCACTATTCACACTACCGCTAGTTCCACCCACAAATCCACGACTAGGTCCTCCCACACCGGCACTCACCAAGGGGCGTAAAAAATTACCTTTCATCCTGCCCGACAGCCATACCTCCCACGAGTCCCGCACATCTTCCATCGTCTTCAATTTTCGGGTTTCGAGGTAGGTTTTCCCTGCTGGTGGGATGACTCGCCGCGTCAGTGCGGCTGCCAGAGCAACTACACACTCTTCCAGCGTCACACAGCCCTGCAACACCCCTCTGCACACACGTTCTATGGATTCTACAATTTTACCCGCACACTTAGCTTTCAAGCTCTCGCCCATTAGCTCGAATAGCTGATGGCCGTAGGTGAGGGTCGTCTCACCCACTGCCTTCAACAATAACAACTTCACATCATCGTAACTGCCACCTTCATCCCTCACCCGAGATATCCTGGCACACGACCTCTCAGGTAGGCGGGGAAACAACCGCTCCGCCCACTCTCCCACATCAATCCGACACTCCTTCATAATCCTCTCAAATTTCTGGAGATACCCCAGCATCTCACTATTCTCTTTATAATTCCCCAACATTTTCAACTTCTCTTGTCTCAGTTCTCTCAGATCCCTCAACTCATCTTCTTCTTGCTTTCTCCTACGTCTATACTCATCCTCCTCACTTCTTCTTTTAGCTTCATCTTCTAACCACAACATTCTCCTCTCCTCCACTTCCTTACGCCTCAGCTCTTCATCCTCTCTTCTTCTCTGATCATCAGTATCCCTCAAATGCTTTATCAGCTCCACTAAGTCTGAATTCCTCTCCTTAGCCTCCACTCTCTTTGCAACCTCGTCTCTCTCCGCCATGTACCTCAGTACCTTGCTCAGTTCACTCTCTTCTGAACTTTTACTCGCCATATCCACCTCGTCAACTACTTCACCACACCCACTGTTTGCACTATCCTCGTAATCTACTATAATCTTCTCCTCGCCTTCCACACCCACCAAATAATCACATACAACTTCCTCCTCTAGTTCCACTGGCTGACTGTTCACCACTCTCCTCGGGTAAGGTGAGCGTTTCAGCGCTTGGGGCTTGTGAGAGGGCCGGTAGGATTTCCCGCCTTCCACCGCAGGAAGCCTCCTTAGGACTCGTCCACCAGTCCCACCAACTGCTTCTGTCATGAAGGAGGGGAGTGTCCTCGCCTCCTGATGACTCCGTACAGCTAAAGAAAAATTAAATACAGGGATCAAATAATAACAGTACAAATGATAAGGTATAGCAGATTACAGGTAAAAAAATACACAGAAAATTATAAGGCACAAATTAATTAAGGTTAATAGGGTGTACACTTGGAAAAAAATCACACCATGCCACAACATAAACGCCAGATAGTTCAGGGTGCCGAAGCTGTCCTGATCCTTCTCCTGCGCTGTCAGTCGTCTTCGAGCCTTGTCGCCTTAGCTTCAGGGTGCTCCGTTCGTTCCCACTGCCTCAGCTAGGTCACACAGATGGTCTCTCGCTCTGCCTCAGCTGCGAAAGGTTTCTTCTAGGAATGTCTTCCTGGTAGTCTAGATTTCTCCTCAAGCTCACGGGAGGTCTCCCGATGTTGGAATGTCTTCCACTGGTAAGTTGCTGGCGCAGAATGTCTTCTTCGCACAGACTGAGTTCTTGTAGGCCGCCCTGAGTATCCTCGTTGACGGATCCCACCGCTGCCACCAATTATGTGGGCCCTAAGCTCCTTGGAACTGTTGGTCACTAGCACACGTTTGGTGGGCAGCGTTATGTTTCGCTGCCACCAGAATCTCAAGAAGAGGTACAGCCGTAGCTTCGCTCTTGATACTTTAATTATTACTCGAGACTGAACGGAACACGTGGTACTACCAGTTATATAAAAAATAGTCTCACGTGACCCAGTCCTACTTACACATTGCACAAATCACCAAATATGGAATTACAACTCAACAGATAATGCACGTGATACACTTAGTAAACAATAACAACACATAAACAATAATCTTGAATATAATCGTTCTCCATCTCTTTACGCATCTTTTTCTCTCTCTCGGTCTTCACGCATCTCTTTCTCTCTCTCTCGGTCTTCACGTTTCTCGTTCTCATCTTCCTTCTCTCGAATCATGTGGGCCTTGGCAGGCCCTAGGCCCACACCTAGCAAGCCTGTATTATATTTACCTAGCAAGCCTGTATTATATTTACCCAGAAAGCCTGTATTATATTTACCCAGCAAGCCTGTATTATATTTACCCAGCAAGCCTGCATTATATTTACCCAGCAAGCCTGTATTATGTTTACCTAGCAAGCCTGTATTATATTTACCTAGCAAGCCTGTATTATATTTACCTAGCAAGCCTGTATTATATTTACCCAGCAAGCCTGTATTATATTTACCCAGCAAGCCTGTATTATATTTACCCAGCAAGCCTGTATTATATTTACCTAGCAAGCCTGTATTATATTTACCCAGCAAGCCTGTATTATAGTTACCTAGCAAGCTTGTATTATATTTACCCAGCAATGTATTATATTTACCCAGAAACCATGTATTATAATTACCCAGCAAGAATGTATTAGCTCTATTTGACATTCCAAATTAGATTGCGGAGCTAAAGAAGCTGAAAAAGGACAGAGATAAAGCAGTGAAGGCAGTAAGGCAGTATGCGGTCAACATGGAAGACTTGAAGGCAGTGCTTCCACGACACATGACCAAAGGAGAGCAATTGACAGCCATGAACAGAGCTCAGATGGTGAGCACTGTCCATGGGCTGGAAGAGGATCTGGCCCATCACAAAGCATACGTGGACCAGTTGCTCACTGTAGTCATCACCCACAATCCCAGCCTTCTAGCCATGGTCAGCGAGGCTCAGAAAATAAGGTAGGCCCTTCTCACTAAGTCTTGAACAGGCCAAATAGTTTTGATTTAATTTGTCATTATTGCAGGGACAAAGCAGAAGATGATGATAGCTGGTGCTGATTTCAGCAGAATACAAACAATGGCATGGCTTCATAACAATGTATTTATTAAACTGTGTAGAACAGTTTGCTTCCATTACAATATTCATTAATAAATATAGTACACAGCATAATATAATAATTACAATAATTATTTTATTTTAACTATAATAATACATTTGTAGTAAATTATTCATTAATAGTACACAGCATAATTTAATAATTACAGTAATTATTCAATAATACATTTGTAGTATTAAATTGGAATGAGTTTTGGTAGTGGTAGTGTATTCTCATAGTAACTAACTTGTACTTGTATTAGCCATATTTGTCTAATCTATTATCACACACACACAAACACACCAATCGTATCTATATGAGCCAGTATTTGTGGATATTCAGTGGCAGAAACACCACTTCAAAAGTGGGGGGGCAGAAAATAACTGGGGCATAATAAAGAAATTGCTTAGGAAATCAAAACTGCGTTTTGAAGATGCAAAAAAATTATGAGCCTAATAAAAGTAATTGGATCGTGACAAAAATAAAGAACAAAAAAGTTTATAAAAATGATAATGAATCAGGAGTACCAGCTGAAAATATATGAATTATAGTGTGCTTGACCAGGAACTCAGAAAACTTGTTTGTTTCTTTGCCATTACTAGCTAGTTCTCTCCCTTCAAAGAGCAGCTGCATTGATTAAAACCACAGAGGTACTAGCTACTGAGTCTGTGGATATGAAAGGTGATAACAAAGGTGAGATAGTCAGTTACATAAGAGTATGGCCTCAACTTTTGAAAAATGTTTAGGGATAGGGGTGGCTATCACTCTCCTAATATAAAATAGGGCCTCTGCTCTTTGTAGTGTAAAAGTGGGGGGGCTGTGCCCTCCCTAATGAAAGAGTGGGGGGGGCGATCGCCCCCCTGCCCCCCCAGTATCTCATTGTCAGAAAATCTTTTCAGAAATGATATCAGCAATTAATTACTAATTACCCAATGAATTGCTGTCACAGAAACAGCGACTCCTTGTTATTATTTTGCTTCACTTTCGTGAATAGCTCCACCCACAGGTTACCGCCTCTTTATTGTCTTCTCGAATTGTTTTTCCCTAGCGATTGGTAAAGAGTCAGACTACGCGAGACGACTTAAAAACAGGGACCGTCAGATCTAGCCGAGAATTATTCAGCCCCGCTGAGAGTTGAAATGGAAAGCTCAGACTACATGGCCCAGTTAGAGGTTTTGGCTTGTCATGAAGATGAGATAATAAGCATTTTGAAAAGGTACGACGCAGCATCGGTGTGCCAGAAATTGTCTGAAAATATTGTCATCTCTAAAGAAACCCAGGTCAAATTCCGAGCCTTGGATCATGGACGTTTACATACAGAGCTTCTAGTCAGGTAATTACTGTATCAAGTCTATGAGTCTGTGAGGGAAGACAAGTTAGTGTATTACTCAGTTTTAGATGTTCTGGGTGAATTGGGTGGGGAGAGCATAAAAATTAAGATCAGGACGAAACGGCACCAGTATCAACTTAAAGAGTTTGTTAACATGATGGTCCAGTCTAGTCCCAGTGATACAGATACGGGAGTTAGCAGAAAGAGAGCTAGAGCTGATCTTTTAGAAGACTATTGTTTGTGTGAATATGATGCCTCTATACTCACTGATGTACTAGCCAAGGTCGCCTTTAAGTGGGAGATGCTAGCTATCTCTTTAAAGTTAGATCGAAACCAAATAGAAGAAGGTCGAACAAAAAGTCTTTTTGAGATAAAATTATTTGAAGTTATTTCAAAATTCACTCAAAATGGTGGCGAATTTTGTACCTTGAGTACTGTGGTGGAAGCATTAAAAAGTGATTTAGTGGCATTATATGGGGAAGGATCTAGTCTTATAGATAATTTTTTGGCCAAAATTACAAGCTCTTGTTTTAAGAAGCGGACTTGTCCTAGTCACGAGTTTCAAGGTTACAATTCTGGTAATGTCGTGGTAGACAATGGTAAGGCTGCACTTCTAGGGTTTCAGGCCACCACTACAACCCAGGGGAGTTATCAGTGGTTTCTGAATGGTAAGCCACCCTATCAGACAGTGAAGTGTATGCAGGTACTAGCAGGCCATTTTTATTTATTAGCCAAGTAAACTGGAAAACAGTAGGCGAATATGAGTGCCAAGAGACGTCCACAAATAAATACAGTAAAATGACATTAGCAACCTATGTCTCAGCTATTACTCAGAAGTTCTTTAGCATTTATCGTAATTGGCCCGACATTCCGAAGGACACTTGGCCTCCAGTACGGAACACTGAATATGTTAATCTAGCACTAATTTCTAAAGACCAGAAAACCAATGACGATTTTGTTTATACACTGCAGGACAGCATGGACGACATAGATGCTCTAAAGTCTAGTATAAATTATGAAGAAGTTTTTGGACAATATGAAAGTGGAGCTCTAGTCGTAGTGGAGGGACGCCCTGGGAGCGGGAAGACAACTTTGATGCACAAAGTCACCAAAGATTGGGCCAAGAGAGGTAATGTTTTAGTTAACGCTGAAGTAGTTGTCCTAGTTTCTCTCCGTCTGTTGAATGCAATCAAGACAGAAAACTTAAGTTTGCAGAGCATTTTTAAGAATTATGTAGAAAATGACGATGAGAGATCTGCTTTTTTAGATTCTATAAAAAAAAAGAATGGCAAAGGTTTGTGTATAATTATCGATGGCCTTGACGAGTACGAAGACGTCAGTCTCAGCAATAACATTATTTTTGATTTGATATACAAAAGAATATTGCCTCTATCCATGATAATAATCGCTTCGCGCCCAGTTGGCACAGCCACTATTAGACTAAAAGCTCCTGTTACTCAGCGCATTGAAGTTCTTGGATTTACCAAGGAACAAATAGAAGGTTACGTAAATTGTTATTTCAGGGAAAGCGGGGATGCCAATGTTAAACTTTGGAAATATCTAAGTTTGCGTGCTAATGTTCTACGCATGTGTTACTTGCCTGTACATGCAGCTATGGTGTGTTTTATGTATGAGAAAAAGGGAGAGGAAATACCTCATACTGAAACTAAAATACACGAGGCATTTACAATTTTAACCCTTCTGCGAAAGCCACAAAGTTCAGTATGAATCAGTTCTCTGAACGACTTAGCAGGTAGCATGAAAGAGTATTTCAAAAATATTTGTAAATTAGCTCTAGATATGACTTTTCGCAAACAACAAGTTGTGAGTGAGTCTCAGATCAATTTTCCGCTCTCACCTCCTAATTCTGATAAAGGTTCTCTAGGATTATTTACTGTTGTGAATTGTGCAATGAATTGTACTGTGTGTAATTACATGTCTGTGGTTTGTCGTATTGTGGTTTACTACAGAATTCCTTTGTGCACTTAAAAACCTAGGTTCTATCTCATTTTACCAGTTAGTCATTGTCAGTCATTTTCATTGGTGCTATCACCTTTTGTATTTAATATTATGGTTATACCTGATTAAAGACTTCGATATAATTAGCAAGTAACTATTAACGGCGTGCGTATCAGGTTATAACAACTGGCGACGAGGATTAATTGGATTTACTATGGCTATTCATGGCAAAGTTTCCGAATTCGATCAGCACAAGGAAGAATGGACTTCGTATGCAGAACGTATGACTCACTATTTTGCTGCAAATAAAGTTGATGACGGAGCACAGAAGCGTTCGATACTGTTGTCGGCAGTCGGACCAGCGACCTACAAGTTACTAAGGAGCTTAGTAGATTCGGGTGATCTCGCTTCTAAATCATATGAAGAGCTGGTAGAGGTACTTAAAACTCATTTCGACCCGAAACCGTCCATCATTGTTCAAAGGTACTAGTTTAACAGCAGAGCAAGAGCTCAGGGAGAGAGTATAGCAGTGTATGTGGCAGCGTTGAGGGCTCTAACAGAACACTGCAGCTATGGAGCTAGTTTAAACGACATGCTGAGACAGAATCGTGTGCGGAATCAACCATGACAAAATTCAGCAGCGTCTGTTAGCTGAAAAGGACTTATCCTATGCAAAGGCGCTGGAACTGGCTAACTCGATTGAAGCGGCGGAGAAGGGAAGCCGAGATATTAAAAACAGTCAAGCAACAGGTTCATCTTCGACAGTGAACTGGCAAGGAAGTGGCCATGGTCGCGCTGAAAGCCGTCGATACTCGCAGCAACGACATTCACCTCGAGGAAACGACCAGAGCAAGCCCAAAGGCGACTCGAAGGACTATCATCAGAAGGCAGAGAAGTCGAAAATCGTTTGTTATCGCGGTGGGGGAGAGCATTTGGCTCCAGTTTGCAAGTTTAAAACATCTAAATGTGGATACTGTCACAAGTTAGGACACATCGAGAAAATGTGCAAGTTCAAGAATAAAGCAAGATCGACATATGCAGTCTCAGTAGACGAAGATCATCATGACGATGGAAGCCCTTATGTCCTGTTCAATGTACAGAACGAAGCGGAGGATGTGATCAAAGAAGAGGTCCTCATCAACTCCTACCCACTCAAGATGGAGGTCGATACAGGGGCAGCGTTGTCGTTGATTAGCAGTGGTACATATCACAGTATTTGCAAAGCGAGCAAAGTTCAAGGGGAACCTCTGAAGGAGACGACTGTGTGCCTCAAGACCTACACTGTTGAGCATATCATCATTTTGGGGGTATGGAATGTAAATGTCGAGAGTAAGGGGCAGAAATTAGTATTACCCTTGTATGTTGTGGAGGGTTCTGGTCCAAGTTTAATGGGCAGGAATTGGATTAAGGAGTTGAAGGCAAACGTGCCAGGGTTTTTTAGTGTAACAGAAGATGGGCATGGTCGAGTTAAGGAAATTGTTTCCACTTATAAAAATGTATTTGAGAAAGATCTTGGAACTATCAAAGGTTTCAAAGCAAAGTTTAATGTAAAACCTGATGCCCAACCGAAATTTTTTAAATCTCGATCGGTTCCTTTTACAATGAAGAGTTTGGTTGAAACAGAATTAAACAGATTGGTTAGTGAAAAGATAATTTCCCCAGTTCAAAGTTCACAGTGGGCTGCACCTATTGTCCCAGTATTGAAGCAGAATGGTTCTGTTCGTATCTGTGGTGATTTTAAAGTGACTATTAATCAAGTAACAGAAATTGAATCATATCCTCTTCCACGAGTTGAGGAGTTATTTGCTGCAATGTCAGGGGGTAAACAATTCACTAAATTGGATTTGTCTCAGGCTTATTTACAAATTGAATTGGAGGAAGAATCAAAACAATTTGTTACCATTAATACCCATCAAGGGTTGTTTCAGTTTAACCGATTACCTTTTGGTGTGTCATCGGCACCAGCTATTTTCCAAAGGGGCATGGAAAATTTGCTTCGAGGGTGTAAGAATGTTGCAATTTATATTGATGATATTTTAATCACTGGCCCAACTCAAGAAGAGCATTTAAAAACACTCGAAAAAGTATTAAGTATTTTGGATGAAGCTAATGTCAGATTAAATTATGATAAATGCCAATTTTTGAGGTCACAAGTGGAATATTTGGGTTATGTAATTGATGAACATGGGTTACACCCAACAGAAAAAAAGATTCAAGCAATAAAAGAGGCCCCAACACCTACCAATATCACTGAGTTGAGAGCATTTCTTGGTATTATAAACTATTATGGCAAGTTTTTGCCAAATTTATCGTCACAGTTAGTGCCATTGCATGAGCTACTCCAAAAGAATACTACATGGAAATGGAACAAAGCTCAAGAGTCAGCTTTTCAATCAGCTAAAAATGCATTACAAGCCGACTCATTATTGGTGCATTTGATAGTTCAAAGCCTTTGATTCTGGCCTGTGACGCCTCTTCTTATGGCTTAGGTGCTGTATTGTCGCATGTTATGAGTGATGGGTCAGAAAAACCTATTGCATATGCTTCCAGGACATTATCAGCTGCAGAGAAAAATTATTCCCAATTAGAGAAAGAGGGTCTGGCAGTTGTGTATGGTGTGAAGAAATTTCACCACTATCTCTATGGTCAAAAGTTTATCATTGAATCTGACCATCAGCCTTTGTCACATCTCTTTAATGAGAAGAAACAAATTCCAGTTTTAGCCTCTGCACGAATTCAGAGGTGGGCCTTAACACTGAGTACCTACACTTATTCAATTCGATATAAAGCAGGGAAAAGTTTGAGTAATGCAGATGCCCTCAGTCGTCTACCGAGGTCCCAAACGACCGAATGTCCAAGCCCTGCAGATTTGGTACAACTTGTTAACCATTTATCATCAACGGCAACCACTGCAGGCAATATTAAAATATGGACAGACAGAGACCCCATTTTATCCCAAGTTCGTAAATTAACACAAGATGGGTGGCCTTCCACTAGTAACAATCAAGATATGAAAACCTTATTTTAATCGAAGACATGAACTGAGTCTTTTGCAAGGTTGTGTGTTATGGGGAGCTCGGGTTATAGTGCCAATACAGGGGAGACAGAAAGTTTTAGAAGAGTTGCACGATACACATCCAGGTGTCAGTAAAATGAAAGCTTTAGCCAGAAGTTATGTGTGGTGGCCTGGATTGGATGATGACATTGCATCCTTGGTGAAAAGCTGTGGGAGATGTCAATCTACTAGATCTGCTCCAGTGGTAGCCCAGTTGCATCCTTGGGAGTGGCCTAGCAAACCATGGTGCAGGCTACACATAGACTTTGCAGGTCCCTTCATGGGCAAGATGTTTATTGTGATAGTTGATGCAATGTCCAAATGGCTTGATGTGCAAGTAATGAAATCAATAACTGCTAGTGAAACAATCAAGACATTAAAAATGTTATTTTCTACACATGGTATTCCACAGAAAATTGTCTCAGACAAAGGTCCAACCTTTACAAGTGATGAATTCAAGAAATTTATGCATGCAAATGGTGTAAGACATATCACATCTGCACCTTACCATCCTTCCACTAATGGTCTAGCCGAACGAGCAGTTCAGACTTTTAAGCAAGCATTGCGCCAGATGGAGGGAGAGTCTGTGGAAGACAAGCTAGCAAGGTTTTTGTTAAATTATAGAATAACGCCACATTCAACAACTGGAGTAGCTCCAGCAGAGTTGCTTATGGGACGCAAGCTGAGAACAAGATTTGATTTATGGTTGCCTGATTTACAAATGTCAGTGGAAAAGAAACAGTGGAAGCAGAAGCAGTGTCATGATAAGAAGAAGCCAGTCAGGGAGTTCCAAACTGGTCAGAAAGTGTATGCAGAGGATTTTGCGAGCAAGAGTGAGAGGTGGATTTCTGGTGTGATACAGGAAGTGACCGGCGGACCAGTATCTTACAAGATTCGCTTAGAAGACGGTCGAGTTATTAGACGTCATGTGGACAATGTTAGGAGTCGAGATAGTGCTATCTCTCAAACCTCTACATCAGTTGAAAAAGCTGGAATTGTTATTGATGCTGCAACAGAGCAGAACTTGTCTACAGATAACGAGTTTAGTGTGGTTTCATTCAATCCTACTCAACCTGAGAGTACAACCTCAACTCCACCTCCAGAGTCAACTCAGTCCCTACCAGCAGATGTGGGCATGACCTCATCAGTTAATGAGAACTCTAACTCAGAAAGGTCATCTGAAGTGTTACCCGCAAGTATTGAACCAACTATCGAGCCAAGTGCATCAGCGGGAAATCAGAGCATCGCTTCCCGAAGATCAGCTCGAGTGCGTTCACCCCCAGATCGTTATGGATTTGAGAAGAAATAAACTAAGAAGGGGGAAGTGTTGTGACTTGTGCAATGAATTGTACTGTGTGTAATTACATGTCTGTGGTTTGTGGTATTGTGGTTTACTACAGAATTCCTTTGTGCACTTAAAAACCTAGGTTCTATCTCATTTTACCAGTTAGTCATTGTCAGTCATTTTCATTTGTGCTATCACCTTTTGTATTTAATATTATGGTTATACCTGATTAAAGACTTTGATATAATTAGCAAGTAACTATTAACGGCGTGCGTATCAGGTTATAACAGTTACTATTGACAGTACTGCAAGTCTGTTTAGAATGGAGGATTTGTACACTTTCTTTCATCTCACATTTCAAGAATTTCTAGCAGCATTTTATTTGATAATAACAATAAGGGAAGAACATTTAGTAATTGAGGAAGCAAAAAAATCTCATGGGAACCTACAGATGGTGTGGAAATTTTATTGCGGTATAGTCCAATTTAGAGACGACTCTATAGTACTAAATAATATTATGTCTGACCCAAACACAGATGTTCTATATAAAGCTCAGTGTGCATTCGAGTCGCAGCAGCAATGTCCCTGTGACATGTTATTAGAGAAGACTGATACTAATGTCCTCTCATTTAAGGATCGTAACTTTCTACCCACTGATTATCTTTGCCATTAGCTATGTTATCACTTCTACACGACACAAAGTAACCTCTTTATTGTTCACAGAGTGTACAATTGACAAAGAAGGTGTGGCCTTCTTTTTAGGGAAGTTACAGGAAGTGCATCTCAGTAACATAACACATTTGGGATATCAAAAGAAGAAGTGCACTATACCTGAGTTTAAAAGTCTGCGTTTACTATTAGATCAACTTCAATCAATAGAAGTTTTAGATTTGGATAAGACTCCAATAGGTAGTAACTCTATCAGGGTTAACAATTGAAAAATGGATATATTTTATTTGTTTTTTATAATGTATGTTAAATGTACATGTACTTAGGTCACTTTTTACTATGACCATCACATATTATTTATGTATTCAATCGGTGGTCAACTCTGTCTCACACTTCACCTAATAGAATCCTTTGGTTTAGCGATCTTTATCAGTATCATCCAAGAAAATTTAATTGTTCCAGATTGTCTCTGTATTTTTGCAGACACAGTCAGGTCTTACAAACATAATCAGTGGCGGTGGTACGTTATCTTAGTTAATGCGCTGCTAGTCATAATTGTGCACCATATATTTTTACTTGAATATTCCTTGCCCATCAAGTCATGTAGAGAATACAAGGTAAGTCATATCCAGTGAACTTGTGTGTGTGCGTGTGCATGTGTGTAAAAGTGCCACATAAGATGCAGAGCATCAAAACTGTTAAACTTCAAAATTATAGCATGAAATTTGATTTAGTACACAGAGCAAGTTTATTTAATAATATACTATGCTATCCTCTTTGCTTAAATTGCTAACCTTGCTTTGTTTCTCTTGTGCTATTCATTGCTAAGTAGTAGCTGTAACACACAGGGCTCTACATTATCTATTCATTGAGGAATTATAGTAAACATTTTGAGTTTGGGCATGGTAAATTTAGCCTTTGTTTCCTAACTTTCTTACACAAAGAATAATATTCCTGTACATTGATAGTCTTACTTTATTATTTGGTTTATCATTTATTTGTTTGATTCCAATTCCAAAATTATGCTTAAAGCTTTACTGTCTCCTTCATCTGTTTCTTTAGGAAGTGTTGTTGTCGAGTCTGGAGGTAGACCTGGCCACTTACAAGGCTCTAGCATCTCCCACAGCCAGTGAGAGCACTCGCATTCAGAACCTACAGCGCTCCATCTCCACCCATGAGGTTGCCATGGTGTTACTAAAAAAGGAGTTTCAGAGGCAGAGTAAAGATTTACTGACTTCTCAGAGTGAGGCCAGAAGACTCAGGGACTTACTGGACAAGAAAGTAAGTGCTATAATTTGCAGACTATAAGTCAAGCCATATTACTATCTGCATATGGTCATATTAGTATCTGTCTAGTCACGTGACTTTACTCCAATGTATGTTTGTTCACATGCATGTTACAGGAAAAACATCTAACTCTGATGTCATCTGTGGACCACCAGCACAACAACAGCCAAAGGTAAACATTAACTTTTATTATTGCATATTATATGAAATAATGGTTCATAGTATCCTATTATACTGAGGACACAACACAATAGCAGATTGTAATGAGAAGAGAGAGTTCTACACGAGTCACCAGAGAACTACTCCAGAAACACTTTAATTCACAAGAAGGACTCAGGGGGGCTGTAACACGCCCCTTTACAGACGAAGATGATCCTGATGGAGGAGCCAGTAGTGCAGAGATGTACAAGAAATTGTCTTCATCACTCAACATCTGCTTGGAGTCACATAACGCGGAAGTAGAACACTGGAGGCAGGAATGCAACAGGTAAAGTGTCTTCATATTTACTTGTTTATTGGATTGCCTTCTAACCCTATGTATTATAAATTACCATCAAGGTTAAAGTCGGACATCTTGACATATTCCACCTTTCAAAAAGTAAGGCTAAGGCTAGACAAACAAATGTGTTTGATAGACCAATTTTTAATTGTTATATAATTGTTCAGGACAAACAGACATGAGATCAAGTACCTCCAGTCAACAGTACAAGACCTCAAATGCCAGGTTACAGAATAACTTTTAAGTATTCAGACATTCTCGGCCGAAATAATTATAATAATAGAAAATCATTATTATTTATAATTACAATATTGGCGGTTAGAAAGAGAAAAATTTGCTATTAATTTTTAAGCAATTACTTTTTAAAATGAATATCTCTTACGTGCAGTGTAATCATTTTTCTGTCAGGAATAAAGGACATTTTACATTAATATTTTTAGCTCTAATAAAGAAACAAATTTTCCATTTATTTGGTTCATAACTTTTAAATTATCTCCATTGTTTTTTTGTTTTTTTACCATTTAGCTGGAAGAATCAGAGAGATCCTATAAGACATTGAAGGAGACTTTTGATGAAGTAGAAGGAAGTGTGAGTGAGACTGGATACCAGAAGTCCTTGGACATGATGGAGGCAGCTCTCAGAGTCAAGGACGAAGAGGTCACTTCCATGAAGGCTGCAGAGAAAACACGGGTAAGGATTGCTTCAGCATAGCTTACTTAGCAAGCCTATATTATATTTACTCAGCGAGGCTCAGAAAATAAGGTAGGCCCTTCTCACTAAGTCTTGAACAGGCCAAACTGATTTGATTTAATTTGTCATTATTGCAGGGACAAAGCAGAAGATGATGATAGCTGGTGCTGATTTCAGCAGAATACAAACAATGGCATGGCTTCATAACAATGTATTTATTAAACTGTGTAGAACAGTTTGTTTCATTACAATATTCATTAATAAATATAGTACACAGCATAATATAATAATTACAGTAATTATTTTATTTTAACTATAATAATACATTTGTAGAGAATTATTCATTAATAGTACACAGCAAAATATAATAATTACAGTAATTATTCAATAATACATTTGTAGTATTAATTTGGAATGAGTTTTGGTAGTGGTAGTGTATTCTCAAAGTAACTAACTTGTACTTGTATTAGCCATATTTGTCTAATCTATTATCACACACACACAAACACACCAATCGTATCTTATGAGCCAGTAATTGTGGATATTGACAGCAAATCCTTTCAGAAATAGAGATGTTAGCAATTACTAATTACCCAATGAATTGCTGTCACAGAAACAGCGACTCCTTTCTATTATTTTGCTTCACTTTCGTGAATAGCTCCACCCACCGGTTACCGCCTCTTTATTGTCTTCTCGAATTGTTTTTCCCTAGCGATTGGTAAAAATGAGTCAGACTATGCGAGACGACTTAAAAACAGGGACCATCAGATCTAGCCGAGAATTATTCCGATTTTTATAGCCCCGCTGAGAGTTGAAATGGAAAGCTCAGACTACATGGTTGATTTAGAGGTTTTGGCTTGTCATGAAGATGAGATAATAAGCATTTTGAAAAGGCACGACGCGGTTTCGGTGTGCGAGAAATTGTCTGAAAATATTGTCATCTCTAAAGAAACCCAGGTCAAATTCCGAGCCTTGGATCATGGACGTTTACATACAGAGCTTCTGGTCAGGTATTTACTGTATCAAGTCTATGAGTCTGTGAGGGAAGACAAGTTAGACTCAGTTTTAGATGTTCTGGGTGAATTGGGTGGGGAGAACATAAAAAATAAGATCAGGAGGGAACTGCACCAGTATCAACTTAAGTAGTTGCTTAACATGATAGTCCAGTCTAGTCCCAGTGATAAAGATACGGGAGTTAGCAGAAAGAGAGCTAGAGCTGATCTTTTGGAAGACTATTGTTTGTGTGAATATAATGCCACTGTACTCACTGATGTACTAGCCAAGGTCGCCTTTAAGTGGGAGGAGTTAGCTATCTATTTAAAGTTAGATCAAAACCAAATAGAAGAATGTCGAACAAAAAGTTCTTTTAAGATAAAATTATACGAAGTTATTTCAAAATTCATTCAAAATGGTGGCGAATATTGTACCTTGAGCACTGTGGTGGAAGCATTAAAAAGTGATTTAGTGCTATTTCGTGAGGAAGGATCTGATCTTAAAAAAAATTTGGAGGCCAAAATTAAAAGCTTTTGTTTAAAGAAGCAGACTTGTCCTAGTCATGAGTTTCAAGGTTACAATTCAGGTAATGTCGTGGTAGACAATGGTAAAGCTGCACTTCTAGGGTTTCAGGTCACCGGTGCAACCCAGGGGAGTTATCAGTGGTTTCTGAATGGTAAGCCACTATCAGACAGTGAAGTGTATGCAGGTACTAGCAGGCCATTTCTATTTATTAGCCAAGTGAATTGGAAAACAGTAGGCGAATATGAGTGCCGAGAGACGTCCACAAATAAATACAGTAAAATGACATTAGCAACCAATGTCTCAGTTATTACTCAGAAGTTCTTTAGCATTTATCGTAATTGGCCCGACATTCCGAAGGACACTTGGCCTCCAGTTAGGAACACTGAATATGTTAATCTAGCACTAATTTCTGTGGTGGTACAACCCCCACATTCTTCACACAACTCTCCTTTCCCGCACGCACTGTTCATCCGTAAACATTATCATTGTATCCCTTTCATTTCATGCGAACACTCCAATTTCCTTAATCACGCACACCCTCTCGTCATCTTCGAGCTTGTTCCACAATCACCCTTTGCGCATGCCCAGCGGGTTCCATATATTATGACCTGCTGGACTGCGCCCCTTTTTAGTTGTGTCTCGTGCTCGTCTATCATAAGCCCAATCCTTAACCTAATATTTTCAACTTGAACTTTGGAGATTAGGAGGTTTGAAACCCTCGGGAATAGCTGAAGTGCGACGAGTACGCAACACTGGTGGCAACTCCAAACTTGATCCGACCGCCATCCTACCACAATTTCAAAAGACCAGAAAACCAATGACGATTTTGTTTATACACTGCAGGACAACATGGACGACATAGATGCTCTAAAGTCTAGTATAAATTATGAAGAAGTTTTTGGACAATATGAAAGTGGAGCTCTAGTCATAGTGGAGGGACGTCCTGGGAGTGAAAAGACTACTTTGATGCACAAAGTCACCAAAGATTGGGCCAAGAGAGGTAATGTTTTAGTTAACGCTGAAGTAGTTGTCCTAGTTTCTCTCCGTCTGTTGAATGCAATCAAGACAGAAAACTTAAGTTTGCAGAGCATTTTTAAGAATTATGTAGAAAATGACGATGAGAGATCTGCTTTTGTAGATTCTATCAAAAAAAGAAATAGCAAAGGTTTGTGTATAATTATCGATGGTCTTGACGAGTACGAAGACGTCAGTCTCAGCAATAACATTATTTTTGATTTGATATACAAAAGAATATTGCCTCTATTCATGATAATTGTCGCTTCGCGCCCAGTGGGCACAGCCACTATCAGACTGAAAGCTCCTGTTACTCAGCGCATTGAAGTTCTTGGATTTACCAAGGAACAAATAGAAGGTTACGTAAATTGTTATTTCAGGGAAAGCGGGGATGCCAATGTTAAATTTTGGAAATATCTGAATTTGCATGCTAATGTTCTACGCATGTGTTACTTGCCTGTACATGCAGCTATGGTGTGTTTTATGTATGAGAAAAAGGGAGAGGAAATACCTCATACTGAAACTAAAATATACGAGGCATTTACAATTTTAACCCTTCTGCGAAAGCCACATAATTCGGTACAAATTAGTTCTCTGAATGACTTGGAAGGTAACATGAAGGAGTATTTCAAAAATATTTGTAAATTAGCTCTAGATATGACTTTTCAGAAAGAACAAGTGGAATGGAGGATTTGTACACTTTCTTTCATCTCACATTTCAAGAATTTCTAGCAGCATTTTATTTGACAACATTAAGGGAAGAACATTTAGTAATTGAGGAAGCCAAAAAATCTCATGGGAACCTACAGATGGTGTGGAAATTTTATTGCGGTATAGTCCAATTTAGAGACGACTCTGAAGTACTAAATAATATTATGTCCGACCCAAACACAGACGTTCTATATAAAGCTCAGTGTGCATTCGAGTCGCAGCAGCAATGTCCCTGGGACATGTTATTAGAGAAGACTGATACTAATGTCCTCTCATTTAAGGATCGTAACTTTCTACCCACTGATTATCTTGCCATTAGCTATGTTATCACTTCTACACGACACAAGGTAACCTCTTTATTGTTCACAGAGTGTACAATTGACAAAGAAGGTGTGGCCTTCTTTTTAGGAAAGTTACAGGAAGTGCATCTCAGTAACATAACACATTTGGGATATCAAAAAAAGAAGTGCACTATACTCGAGTTTAAAAGTCTGCATTTTCTGTTAGATCAACTTCAATCAATAAAAGTGTTAGATTTGGATAATACTCCAATAGGTAGTGAGGGTATTAAATGTCTCTCTAGGTGAAGGAGTACTCTTTTACCTAATTTAAATACAATAAAAATTGCTGTCCCCTTAAAAAGTGGCTCTGAAAATAATATTCTAGAGCATTTAAGTTTCAATAGCCTCAAACTAAACATCGTTCACTATAATGTTACTAAGAAGTCTTATGTGTTGGATGAACTCATGTTACTTAAAGCATTCAATGGCAAGATTTTGTGCAGTTCTAATCTTCAAACTTTAACCTACTGCAATGGAAGTTTTCTTACACTGTATCAGAATGGCACTCATTTAATCCAAAGATGTTTATTAACACTTGCGTTAATCAACTGCGGCTTCACAGATGAGGATGTATCAGATCTTGCTAATTTGCTGGCTATTTGTATAAACCTAACCACACTTCAATTGGACTTTAATAAAATTACGGATAAGGGAGCAAAAACTCTGTCAGATTCTTTGATAAAATTACGTGAACTGACTAATGTGTCTGCTCACTGTAATGAGATAGGTGATACTGGAGCATCATGCTTACTAAGTTCAGTGTCAGAACTGAAGAAGATTCAGTGTTTAGATTTACAATGCAATCCTATCAGTGAAGCCGGTATTTATTTATTGAGTAATATGCTTAAAGATAAAGTTCATGCAGTTAAGTTGTATGTAACTAGTAACCCTCATCAATCTGCATTGAAGTCAGATTTACAACTAGTCCAGAATTCAGTAGATTGGATATGTGCCAACCCTAAAGATAGTGGAATAATTAGCAAGGCATTAGATTGCAGTAAAAATTGTCCAGAAATTCACATCAACAGCAGTAGAAACAATTTAGTATGTTTCACTAATGTAAATGTGAGCAAGAAGTTAGAAGATGCAGAAGTTGTATTTGATTGTCTGAAGTACTGCAATGGGCTAATAACACTGACTCTTTCTAATAATCAAATTCGTTCGGAAGTTGCAATAGCATTAGCTAATAGTCTGAAGTTTTGCACTAAATTACAAACACTGGATCTTCAAGATAACAGTATTGGTTCAGAAGGTGCAGTAGCTCTAGCTGATGGTTTGAAGTTTTGCACTGAATTACAAACACTGGATCTTCGACATAACAGGATTGGTTCAGAAGGTGCAGTAGCTCTAGCTGATGGTTTGAAGCTTTGCACTGAATTACAAACACTGGATCTTGGATATAACAGTATTGGTTCAGAAGGTGCAGTAGCTCTAGCTGATGGTCTGAAGTTTTGCACTAAATTACAAACACTGCATCATAATAGTAACAGTATTGGTTCAGAAGGTGCAGTAGCTCTAGCTGATGGTCTAAAGTTTTGCACTAAATTACCAACACTGCATCTTAATTGTAACAGTATGGGTTCAGAAGGTGCAGTAGCTCTAGCTGATGGTCTGAAGTTTTGCACTGAATTACAAACACTGGGACTTCAAAATAACAGTTTTGATGGTTCAGAAGGTGCAGTAACTCTAGCTGATGGTCTGAAGTTTAACACTAATTTACAAACACTGCATCTTAATCGTAACAGTATTGGTTCAGAAGGTGCAGTAGCTCTAGCTGATGGTCTGGAGTTTGGTACTAAATTACAAACACTGTATCTTGGATATAACAGTATTGGTGCAGAAGGTGCAGTAGCTCTAGCTTATGGTCTGAAGTATTGCACTGAATTACAAACACTGGATCTTGTAGGGAACAGTATTGGTTCAGAAGGTGCAGTAGCTCTAAATGATAGTCTGAAATCCTGCACAAAACTGAAAATGACATTAGTTTAGGGAGTGCAGCAGCTCAAGGTGCATATCAGCATCGTTAGCTGCAGATAATGCTGTTGCTTTTGTCTTATTTTTTGCACCGAACTGCAAACTTGGGATTATATTTAACTATTGGTCTAGACGCTTGTGTGATCCTATATATTATATAGCAAGAGATTTTCCAAAGGCAAACAGTTATTTAAATCTAACCGACAAACAAATTATGTGTTCAATATTGGACGGATATTTTTCTGTGAAAGGTTAGTGTGAGATATATATTGTCAATTCAATGTAGATTTCATACATCAACAAAGTCATCGTTGTGTTTGTTGCATGTTTGGGTTCACAATGTCATACTTGTGTTGTCTGATTTGTGTACATTTTACATTCACTATCTGAGTTGCTATGCCATGGAGTGGCAATAATACACAGTTTTTTTTGTTAGTAGAATGCGTAAAACCTTCACAGTTCATATTTAAAATATTGGTTTATAAGTTTAGTATTTTCATTTTACACAATACCAATTACACTTAGGACATCATTTTGCTTTAAAATAAGTGTTATTTGTAATCATAGACTCATTGTTATGTAGAATAATTTTGTTAGGAAGCATACATTTTTTAGGAAGAAAAACATTTTCAATTCATCCATGAAACTTATTCAGTGTCTGTTTACTACTGAATGAGAAATGGTACCAACACATTGTGGTTTAAAAGTGGATGATGGGTCATGTTATAATGGAAATGTGAAAAATGAAGTTGATTAGCTTTCTTCAATCTTGTTTTATTTAAAAACTAAAAATAAAATGAAAGCTCAAGATGGAGAATTCCTGGTCTTCTCAGGTTCGCGTTGTTTTGCTGAATAATGATGTGTTTAATCTCACAGTTTACTTGTAAGCCCAATATTCTGAATGTTTATGTGATAAAAAGATAGTTCTCTATTGATGCCACCAAATTTAAGCGTATGACATCATCTCAACATTTTTTCAAATTCTCAATGTGACTAAACAAACAAACATACAAACATGCAACCAAAATGCCAAAAATGTTATGAAGTAATTATGATCTTTCTTCTTTTATTTATTTGTTCGACCTTCTTTGTCATGTAGGCAGCGAATGGAAAGAAGTTAGCATAAAAGTAATTGGTCACAATTTTAGCCACCACTGATCAATCTAAGGTATATTATTATACTGAATGGTTTGTATAATGTAATATATAATAGTATAATCCATAGTATTAGTATAATTTAAGGTGTCTTTCAGTATAATGCGAGGTGTATCATTATAAGATGTGAGGGTATAATATCAGTAGTTATACAGATAATGTTTGTTACATAGGTATATTATTGGTGAGCTAGCTAAGCGAGCGAGACTCTATCAGGGTTAAAAATTGAAAAATGGATATATTTTTGTTTGTTTATTTATAATGTATGTTTAAATGTACATGTACTTATATCACTTTTTACTATGACCCTCACATTTTTTATTTTTGTATTCAATCGGTGGTCAACTCTGTCTCATACTTCACCTATAGAATCCTTTGGTTTAGCAATCTTTATCAGTATCGTCCAAGAAAATTTAATTGTTCCAGGTTGTCTCTGTATTTTTGCGGACACAGTCAGGTCTTACAAACATAATTAGTGGCGGTGGTACGTTATCTTAGTTAATGCGCTGTTAGTCATAATTGTGCACCATATATTTTTACTTGAATATTCCTTGCCCATCAAGTCATGTAGAGAATACAAGGTAAGTCATATCCAGTAAACTTGTGTGTGTGTGTGTGTGTGTGTGTGTGTGTGTGTGTGCATGTGTGTAAAAGTGCTGTGTTACAGCTACTACTCAGCAATGAATAACACAAGAGAAACAAAGCAAGGTTAGCAATTTAAGTAAAGAAGATAGCATAGTATATTATTAAAGAAACTTGCTCTGTGTACTAAATCAAATTTCATGCTAAAATTTTGAAGTTTAACAGCTTCGATGCTCTGCATCTTATGTGGCTCTACATTATCTATTCATTGAGGATGGATAGTAAACATTTTGAGTTTGGGCATGGTAAGTTTAGCCTTTGTTTCCTAACTTTCTTACACAAAGAATAATATTCCTGTACGTTAATAGTCTTACTTTATTATTTGGTTTATCATTTATTTGTTTGATTCCATTTCCAAAATTATGCTTAAGGCTTTACTGTCTCCTTCATCTGTTTCATTAGGAAGTGTTGTTGTCGAGTCTGGAAGTAGACTTGGACACTTACAAGGCTCTAGCATCTCCCACAGCCAGTGAGAGCACTCGCATTCAGAACCTACAGCACTCCATCTCCACCCATGAGGTTGCCATGGTGTCGTTAAAGAAGGAGTTTGAGAGGCAGAGTGAAGAGTTACTGACTTCTCAGAGTGAGGCCAGAAGACTCAGGGACTTACTGGACAAGAAAGTAAGTGCTATAATTTGCAGACTAAAAGTCAAGCCATATTACTATCTGCATATGGTCATATTAGTATCTGTCTAGTCACGTGACATTACTCCAATGTATGTTTGTTCAATGGTTACAGGAGGAACATCTAACTCTGATGTCATCTGTGGACCACCAGCACAACAACAGCCAAAGGTAAACATTAACTTTTATTATTGCATATTATATGAAATAATGGTTCATAGTTTCCTAATATACTGAGGACACAACACAATAGCAGATTGTAATGAGAAGAGAGAGTAATTAAAGCAATAACAATAACAATAAGAAACTACAGCAACAATTATTCATTCAGTTGTTTAGCAGATATCTTAAAAGTACACACGATAATTTTTAACAATTATTGCACTGAAAAAATTATATAAGTAAAAAATTATTTCTACTCATTTTGAAAAACAGGTACCTGAAAACTTACATTCAATGCACATCTATGAGGTCATGTTCCAGTAAATTCTTTATCTTACACAAAAATGTGTGGTTTGATAGAAAAAACTTACTAACCATTATGTTAATATTGTTTTTAGGTCATCACTGTATAGTGTATTGGTGCATGGATCACCACATAAGATCATTACTGCTCACATTCTGTTCCCAGAGAAGGAACAGGGCGGGAACCAGGCGGGACTAGGAATCAAAGTGGGCACCTTCCCTGGTGAGATCAGAGGTTGTATTATCAGCAATATGGACGAACATCTATATGGTAATGGACTCCAGATCGGGGACAGGTAAGACTACCTATGAGTCTATTAGGAAAAAAATTATTTTTATTCAATCTACTACTATTAGAATTCGAGAGAATGTGCTTAAATATTTTTTTCTTATTGTTTCATCACTCAGCATAACAGAGACTGCGTACATTGTGGTGGAATCACCACCACATTCTTCACAAGGGAACAAGCAACAGCACACTTTGTCTTTATAACGAACTGTAAACATTGTGGTTGTTAGATTACTAGACATCTGTTTCTTGTTGTTGTGTTCTCATCATTCCTTCTAGAACTTTCTTTCGGCCTGCACACACTTTCAATTCCAACCAATCAGATCATTTTATTTTCACTTTCCCCTCTCCTAATATTGTTCAGTCCATCCTTTTTATGGTCAGTTCTGCACTTGTCAAATGCTACTAAAACGCAATCACTAAAGAATTCCGGGAGAAGCTTGAATACTTTCTTGCGGGGTCAGGGTGGTATAGCAGGCCCGTACCCAGGATTTTTAAAAGGGGGGTTCAAAAATTATAGTGAGTTACATAGGAAAATTTGATCAGCTACACCGACTTTTAATTTTATCAATTGATATCACAAAAAGTACATACAAAAAAGTTTATGACTCAAAAAGCAAACTGGCTTTTTCCATTCTGCATGGTTGCTTCTGGATAAATAATTTACACGCAGTGTCAATGCAAATATCAGTCTCATAATGAATGTGTATTAATGACAAAGCAGTTAAGCATTCCTCAGTTTGAGTGCATCTCAAGTAATTGTTTAATCTTTTGAGTGTAGATCCTGACCTTTCACATGAACAAGAACTGAGGGGCAGTGTTGCAAAAAATTTGAGAAGGGTAAAAATGTTGGAGAAAGTAATAGGAGAACATTGCTTCAAGCAATCAGATAGACATTTAGGCCGATTTTCTACTGATATACGCAGAAGTCAAAATGGCTGCGTATACCAGTAGAAAATCGGCCTACAGAGCTCTTCATCAATTATGTTACTATTTGGAAGGTCATCAGAGTAGAAGGAGATTACTTCATCTAGTTCACTGAAAGATGAAGTGGAATTAATACTGGAAGGCAGAAGAATTTGAAGAGATGCAACTTGCTTATTATGGGATGTAAATCTAGAAGAGAGATCAGCAATCAGATTGTCTAGAAAAGGAATGGCAATGGTCTTTTTGAAGTAGTCCTCCACAGACGTGTGTTGTGGATTAGAATGATGCTGCTGACGGTGACTCACACGTGGCATAGATACAGCTATGTTTGATTTGTCAGCGAGCCTACAACTATGATCAAATATGCGTTTGAAGTATCCATCGATATCTTCTCGCAAAGATTTCAATTCACTACAACACTCCATAACAGTAGACATACCAGATATTATATCTGTGTCTTTAATCTGAAGCTTGACAGCAGCTTCTTTAAGATAAAACAAGGACCGATGCAATGAGACCATGGAGTAAATAAACTCAAATGACTCAAGAACTTTCATATGAGCTAACGCATTCCTTTTGTCTTCAGGTGTCCATGAGCGATCACTGTATAAAGGAAAGTTGTCATTGCCAAAAAGAATTGTTTTACACATTTCAATCAAGAATGGGTGAGCCAAGGAAAATCGTTCCCATCCATCTATATTTTCGACCCAACGAGTAACATATACGTTAAACAGAGGAATTCTGCTAGAAACACTCTCCGAACAAAATAAGAAAACAAAAAAGCAAGCTGGAGTCATATGCATAAATAAGGTTTAAATGAATTGAATTTCCAATTTCTATGTTCATTTTTAAAAAAATGCAGGAAATTTCTTACATACACTATCCAATTCTACAACAAATTATCAAAACTGTAGGACAATTTCCTTCTTAGTTCCCAGGATATACAAAATACACTGTCAAAATGCAGGAAAGATTCTTCATATAATCATTACAATATACAAGAATGAGAGTATTACAAGCAAAATGTAGGAAGGATCGCTCATAGAGTATATTCAATACAAAAATAAGTGCATCAAAATGTTGGATATTTCTCACATTGATACTCCAAATATGAAAATAATAGCAGAAATGTCTTGAAAAATACTTACCATAATTTTCATAAAGTAAAAATGCAGGCCATTTACCTCAAGAAGATACCAAACTTAATGATAAAGTGAAAGAAATTATGATGAAGACAAAATACATAAAGGAGAGTATTAAATGTAAGGAGTATCTCTGTCTGCTATTTGTTTGCAAGAAACCCACACATATGGTCACCATAAAACTTTTCATATTGGTTGTAGGAAATTTTCCTGCACCATGAAAGTTTGATGAAATATGTCCCTTTAGCATAAAATTTCCTCTACATATTTTGCAAGAAAGATACGTACACTTGGTGCACCAGAAAATTTCCTGCATTATTTTTTGCAGGAAATTTTCCTGCACTCATTTTGCCAGAAAATTTCCCACATTATTTTTTTGCAGGAAATTTTCCTGCACTTATTTTGCCAGAAAATTTCTTGCTTTTGTTTGCTAGAAATAAGCCATGGAAACACTTGAAGTGAGACAGCTTGAAAGAATACTTTCCTTGGAGAGCTTTTTGAAGGGTTCCTCCAATCATCTATCTTTCTTTTTGGCCTTTTAATTTTCCCAACTCATATCTCCTTAAAACATCCTGCATTTTATGATAGACTGCAGCAGGCTGTAGTGCCATCTGTATGGTCTGCTCTATAATTGTTTGATTCTGCTAAATACAGCATATAATTAAACATAGCAAAAAAAATGACCTTACAATTTGGGAAGTTGTCAATAAAGCTAAACATTCTTGCTGAAAAGCAATATATATTTTTTTAGTTATATCTCTCCCTGGGTAAGTCAGTTTTACCGTCATCTGTCCATAGCAAAATGCACGAATATAACTTTCACAACATGCTGCCAGTTCTGCAAATCCAGTGGAACATTGAATACTGTTGAATTTGTTGTGCTGCTTTGCCAACATCATGGCCGCCATCCTTGGAATGTCATTTCCATATATTGCACATTTCCTACTGGCTATGTTGCGCGTTCCCATAGTATTAATATTCCTTATGGCATGCCAACGCTGTACTCCTCCAATTATTACCTATTATGTTTATAATGTATACTTAACTTTAATAGCTTACTGAACGACTTTACCTCATAAGTATAATTATGTCCATTTACAGCCCTGAATTCATTGGCACTGCATGATGCAATCACAAGTAGGGGATCAGTTAGTTTTCATGGTCAGTCTCCTCTTCTTTTAATATGTTCACTAAATATTATACAAACCATTCCTTTACCTCCCTGACTTGGTAGTAATCAGAAGGCTCCTTCAGCAAATCAAAAAAAAAATCGTACACACTTGCGATAAACAACAATCTGGCTACATGGTATTTCAGGGTAATAATAACGTCATGTAATTAGACATAAATGCTATGTTGTTGTGACAACTAATTTACACAAAATGTTAAAATGTTATTCAACAGTTCATAATATTATCCCACAATCTCCTATAACAAACACACCATAATTATAAACTGAAATAAGATCAATCTTTGAAGGAACTTTCTCCCAGAGAATGTAGTTGTGTAGGTACGGTGGGGATTCAGGAAGGTTCTGTGAACCACCTTTTCAAAGTAATGATATTCACGAGTTTCAATATGTAGAAAGTGAAGCCAGTCACATAATCTAAATAAGTTCAAGGGCATAATTAATTATATCCATGAGTGTTAGTACACAGTAATTAAAACAAGTCATATTTAATTTACAAGTCTTGGAAAATTGAAGAAGCATAAAGGTCATTGCCCTAATTAAAGCAACAACCTTGAATATTTGTGTATAAATATATATGACTGACTGGCCTCATAATCTTCTTAGAGTAGCGAAAGTTATTTAGCAACCATCAGATTGATCAAAACATTGAAATTATAATGGACCTCAGTATTTGGTAGCTGATACAATAGCTTAGATTGTAGATAATATTTGATGGGGGGGAGGGGGGGGGCGGGGGGGGGGGGGGGTGGGGCCAGGGGGGGGGGGGGGGGTGGGGAAGTAGTGCTTCATAAAAGATTGACAAAAATTGTTATAGAAAAAACAATACATATCATCTCAGCTTGAGAAAATACACCAATTAAAAAGGTTACGGCTCACTGTAGAGATATATTATTATACTGATGGAAATCTCCTTTCAACATTTCAGCACAGAAGTACACATGCATACACACTATATACTTGCATGCATCATGTACGAACACATTTATATACATCTCCAGGTAGAACCACTACACTGGGACAGGGGCTGAAATTTTCAAGAGGTTACAACATAAAAAAATAATGACAACACATGCAAAGACTTTTTAATTGTAAAGCCTAATGACTGTTAGTTAATTAATTACCTGTGGCTAACATTCCATACCCAGCCAACCAGCTGTTCTAGCTTGCCCTCTATATACTCATTCAATTCCAAGCACCCACCAAGTGACTTCACTCTTTTGCTGAGACCACCCATACTCTCTCTATAAGCACAGATTTGTAATTTAAGTTATTGTTGTCAGCCTCGTTGCGTGGTAAGAGGTTGAGACATCAGTTGTATGTCATGTATTTAATTTTTTTCATTTGACTACTACTTACTACTTTTGCCTTCATCATCAAGTTTGGCTTAAAGCTTTCCAATTGATTGAGTAATTTAAAACTCTGTAGTCCTGGCAAATCTTGGAAAAAGAATATGATATTGTTTTTAATGAGTGCATCACAGTCCAACCAGCTGCCAGGCACACATGAACTTTGTGGCTATTGTGGTTTATGAATTGGG
>WLWD01005216.1_pt1 | contig 42728 bp, 40 predicted proteins | sample 6712731 | NCBI WGS metagenome assembly WLWD01 (sample SAMN12718690, study PRJNA576275) | sponge metagenome | isolation source: marine sponge | host: Mycale hentscheli | place: New Zealand: South Island, Marlborough, Capsize Point | collected 2014-11-01 | reverse complement strand
GCGGCGGCGTCCAAGGATTATCCCGAACAGATACAGGCCGGCATGAAGCCGCACGGGGTCAAAGACAAATACTACTGGGCTATGCGGCCGGGCTCGCCCTATAACCTGGTCACCGATATCGCGCCTTTCCTGGAGGAGAAAATTGCCTCTATGGCGACCAATAAATCGCAGGGGCCGGCCGGATCGGCGGGGCGCCGGCTGAAGGCGCGTTTGGCGCAACAGGGCTTGCAATTACCCGAGTTGGGCGACGACGACGAAGCCGCCGACCGCGCCTATATCCGTCTCTTTGGGCTCGACGAGCACAAGCGCATGGGGGAGGAGCACGGCCTGGAATACGCCGAATTCCACTATTATTTCCCAGCGGGCGGGACCTTTCCGCAACTGGGGCGGGCCCAGCGCATTGAAGAATATATCGAGCGCCACGCGGTGCAGCGTTGACCAGATTGGAGTCGGTGGATGGAGGCAGCTAGGCCGAAATGGTCAGTCATTGTATTGGAGGAACCTTTCCGGCTGTTTTTTCCTCTGGGCGTAGTGGGCGGTTTGGTCGGGGTCTTCCTGACATTTTCACCGCAGCTCGATCTGGGGTTGCCGCCGGGTGGATTGCACCATGGGTTGCTGCAAATCCAGGGGTTTGTGCTGTCTTTTGCGGTGGGTTTTTTAATGACCGCCCTGCCGCGTTTTGTCGAAGCGCCGCAGGCTCGGGGCTGGGAGCTTGGCGTTAGTGTGGGGCTGTTGGCCGGCAGTGCCGTGGCGCTGGTGTCGGGGCATTGGCGGCTGGCCGAATTTGGTTTTGTCGCGCTGTTGATCCATCTGGTTGTCTTTGCCCTGAGGCGGTTGCGGAAAGGTCAAGACAATCCGCCGCCGTCGTTTATCCTGGTGGGGGTCGGACTGCTGTCGGGGCTGGCCGGCGGGGGGTTTTTGCTGTATCCGCTGTCCGGTTTCAATCGCCTGGGGCCAAATTTGTTGGAGCAGGGTTTATTGGTGTCTCTGGTGCTGGGAGTGGGTAGTTATCTGGGACCGCGCTTATTGTACGGCGATAGGGGCTCTCCACAGACCCAAGGGCCCTTATTCCGTCGCGGTCTCTGGGGACACGGGACGGCGGGGTTGCTATTGCTGGGCAGTTTTGTCCTGGAAGCCGGGTGGGACCCGGTGTGGGGACGGTTGTTGCGCGCGGTGGTAGTGGCGGGGCATTTGCTGGTTGCCGTGGGTATTCACCGACTGCCCCGTCGCCGCTTGGGGCATCTGTATTTACTGTGGTTGTCCTTGTGGTGTCTGCCGGGGGGGATCTGCTTGGCCGGGTTATTCCCCGCCTACGAGGTGGCTATGTTGCATATCACCTTTATCGGCGGCTTTGGTCTGATTACCCTGGTAATTGCCAGTCGGGTGGTGGTGGCCCATTGCGATTTAGAGGCTATGTGGGATCGCCACGCCGGCCGGCTGGTATGGCCCGGCCTGTTGCTTCTGCTCAGCGCCGCCGCTCGTGTGGGGGCCGATTTGTTGCCGCAACGCTATGTGTTTTTTTTGCACGGGGGGGCCGGCCTGTGGTTGATCGGGCTGGTGTTGTGGGGCAGAGCCTTTGTGCCAAAGTTGGGGTCTGGAGATATTTCACCGGATGATTGACGACTATTTTTTAGGGCTTAAGTAGCGGCAGAAGGCGGCTTAGAACATGGGACATAAATGTCTCATGTGTGTGCTCCAAGAAATGGGACATAAATGTCTCATGATATATAAAAAGATCAATATATCTTTTTATATTAGTTTTAATAACTATTTGTTTATAAAAGAAATAGAATAAATAATAAAAACAGGCATGACCTTTGCTTTCCTCTTGTCGAATCCATAAGGGATACAAGGCCAGCAGATCTTGGTCCCGTTCACCGCTCAAAGAGGAGGGCTCTCATGAATGCCAAAGCTCGCACACTCATTCCATTTGTACTGGCCTTCGTGGTGACGGCAACGGCCGTAGGAGTTGCCGCCCAAACCGATGGCAAGATGCAGTATATGCGGTCGTATAGCCAAAAAGGGGTCAATGTCTTTGAGGCGCCTTCTGAGACCGAGGTCCCCTTTAATGGATTGGCTGTGGGATGGGGGGCGGCTTTTACGCAGCAAATGCAGGGGCTCGATCACAGCAACGAACCGGGGGGGTTGATCGAATTGGGCACGGGCTTCAATACGGCCACGGCCAATCTCAATCTCGATGTCCAACTGGCCGACGGCATCCGCGTCAATGTGATCACGTATATGTCGTCGCGGCACCATCCCGAGGCCTGGGTCAAGGGCGGCTATATCCAGGCTGATAAGTTGACGGTCCTCAACAACGAGACCATCGACAGGCTGATGGAGAATCTCACCATCAAAGTAGGACATTTCGAAATCAATTACGGCGACGCCCATTTCCGTCGCTCCGACAACGGCAACGTCCTGTACAATCCCTTTGTCGGCAATTTAATCATGGACGCTTTTAACACCGAGATTGGCGCCGAGGTCTACTACCGCAATAACGGCTGGTTGGCCATGGCGGCTGTGACCGGCGGCGAAATCAAGGGGTCGGTTGACAGGCCCGATGGCAAGAGCCCCTCCTATTACGGCAAAGTTGGCTACGACAGCCAGATCAATACCGACCTGCGGTTGCGTTTGACGGGCTCGGCCTATACGACCAGCAAATCCCTCAATAATACGCTTTTCTCGGGGGATCGGGGCGGATCGCGCTACTACCTGGTGCTGGAAGAAGAAGGGGCCTCGACCTCGAGCAAGTTCACTTCCGGCCGCTTCAATCCGGGTCTGCGCAGTAAGGTGACGGCGTTGGTCTTCAACCCCTTTATCAAATTCAAAGGGCTGGAAGTCTTCGGCAACATCGAACAGGCCAAAGGCCAGGCCGCCAATGAAACGGCCGACCGCACTTGGAACCAATACGCCGGCGAGGTCCTGTACCGCTTCTTCGAGGGCGAAAAAGCCTACGTCGGTGGCCGCTTCAATACCGTATCCGGTGAATTGGCTGGCAGTGGCGCTGATGTCTCCATCGACAGAATGCAAGTAGGGGCGGGTTGGTTCGTCACCGAAAATATCCTGATCAAGGCCGAATACGTCGACCAAGCCTACGACGACTTCCCGGCCGGCGATCTTAAAGAGGGCGGCGGCTTTGACGGCTTCATGTTGGAAAGCACAGTGGCCTTCTAGCATAGCAATGGGTCGATTTCGGGCAGGGTCTACGGGCCCTGCCCGATTCACGCGAGGGGTGATACCATGCTGGCAAGATGGATGGTAGCAGGAGTTTTATTGGTTTTAGGGACAGGGGTTGGCGGCTGGGGCCAGGAAGGCTTGTCGTTGGCCGCCGACTACCAGATGCGTATTGAGGGCACCTCCAATGTCCGTAAATGGGACGCCGATATCACCCGGCTTGAAGCCGATTTTATCCTCTCGGCTCCAAGCGACGACGCCCAGATCGCTCTGTTGGGCGCGTCTATCGAAAAGTTGGTGTTGCGCATTGCGGTTGAGGATATTCGTTCCAAGACCAAGGGATTGACCGGCAAGATCCACAAGTATCTCAAAAAGGACGACCAGCCCGATATCGTCTTTGAACTTGGGCAGGTGACCGATGTGGTGCCGGTTGAAGAAGGCGTCCTGGTCACGGCGTTGGGCGTGGTCAATGCCGCTGGCGCCGAACACGAGGTGACCATGGAAGTGGGGTTGGTCAGGGATGGGGAGGGGCGGTTGTTGGTCAGTGGCAGCCAAGCGCTGCAGATGACCAGTTTTGCCATTAAACCGCCGACGGCTTTTTTCGGCGCGATGCGGGCAGACGACGATATTGTGGTGTATTTTGAGCTGACCTTTGGCGCCGACGGGACGCCTTGAGTAGAAGCCCATGAACCCCAATCGCCTTGGCATATTTATGCTGCTTGCCTTGCTGTTAGGGGGCGATGGCGCAGAGCCGCTGCAAGCGCAGATTCTGTACGGGCCAGGTCAAGACAGTCGGTTGTGGATCGAGGGGCGTTCCAATATCAATGGCTTTGAATGCGGGGCTACCGTGTACGATTTGGAAGCCTCTGTAGGGGGGGACGAGGAGGGCAATGACCAAGTAGCCGGCCGCTTGGCCATTGCTGTCGATGGTTTCGCCTGCGGTGACGGGCGCATGGACCGGGACCTAAAAAAAGCGTTGCAGGTCGAGCGTTTCCCGCAGATCCACTTTGTCTTCCATCGTGGCCAACTAATTGAACCTGGATCTCAAGGCGAACGGCCCTACAAGGGGCGCATTTGGGGCCAATTGACGGTGGCGGGGGTGAGCCGGCCTATCGAATGCCTGGTAGAAGGGGAAGTGCTGGCCGATGGTTCAGTGCGGGTTTATGGCGGAGTGGCGGTGCGGATGAGCGACTACCAGATTAAACCGCCGACCCGGTTGTGGGGGCTGGTGAAAGTGCGGGACCAACTGACCGTGCGCTTCGATTTTTTATTGCGGCCAGTGGCGCAGCCAAATTCGACGTTGCCACCGGGTAATTAAAGCGGCTCGACGTCCGGCATTGAGCCGCCTCGGGTTTGTATGCCCTCCCAGGGACGGTCAGGCCTCCAGCCGCCGGTCGGCCGCCTCGCCGCCGTCCCGCTCCTGGCCCCAGGGTGGGTGCAAATCCCCGGCTATGGGCAGCACTTCGATGCCTTGGCCTTCTTCCTCCGACAAAATGCGCAAGCGTGTCGCCACCACTTCGGCGCCAAAGGGGCCGTGCGGATTGGCAAAGCCCTGGTGGTCGCCGACCATAAAGATGCTGTCGTCGGGCAAGAGGCAGCCGGAGGGGTAGTAGGCGAAGCGGTCGGCCTGAAAACCCCGGTCGGGGGCTGCTATAATCCAGTTTTCGCCGCAATCACGGCTGTACAGCACCTGGCCGTTGCCACCCGGAGCGCCGCAAGTCAAGAGCACCACCACACCGTCGGAAGTGACTAGCAGGTCGCCCTTTTTGCAGCCGTTGGGGTGGTCTTTGCCAGCGGCGTTAGGCAGGTCGAGAATAGCCCGGGGATCGGACCAGGTGAGGCCTTCGTCGGCACTGGTGGTCCACAGGCCCCAGGGGCGCGAAGCGGTGGCCAGGCGACCGTCGGGCAGGCGGGCCAGGTGGCCTTCTTCCATATCGTACTGATTGTCGCCAAAGATCGACCGCGTCTGCCAATTCTTGCCGCCGTCGGGCGAGCGCAGCAGTGCCTTGAGCCAGCGCGGCTGGTCCACCCCGGGCACGGCGTGTCCGTCGATCAGCATTAACAGCGAGCCGTCGGCCGCCTCACTTAGGGAACAGGGATGTTCCAGGCGGGTGAGAAAGGGGCCACAGGTGCGGCCTACCTGGCGCCAGGATTCACCGTTGTCGTCGCTGCGCAAAACGACAATTTCTTCGGGGAAGTGCTCATCCATAAGGCGCAGGAAAGCCAGCGGCTCGGTCGGGATGTGGCTGGCGTGAAAGTGGCTGCTCTGGATTAAAGCGGCGCAATACAGCGCGCCATCGCTGTGCTGGAAAATGGCCCCGGGAGCATAGGCGTTGGGGATTACGGCCAGATCGCGCGGTCGGGTCCAGGTGGCGCCCTGGTCGCGGCTGCGGGTCCACATAATATGGCCGCCGGTAGGGGCTTGCCACTGGGCTCCGCCTTCCAAGGCGCGGTCCATATACTGGGCGTATTCGGGCGGCAGGTCGGGGCGCGGATTGACCCAGGAAGCGTGCCAGTAGCCGGCCGAAAAGGCGATATAGAGGTCGCCGTTTTGCAGCCGGCAAATGCGCGGCCAACCGCAAAAACCGCCAAAGCCGACAAAGGGCTCGGGGGTATTTAGGGTGGGCGAGACGATTATCTTACGCAATGGGTCGGTCATAGCGCCAGGATTTCTCTGAGGCGGTCGATGACAATATCGACCTCGTCTTCAATAAGATGGGCCACGGCAATGCGGATGCCCTTTTGGTGCGCCCGGAGCCAGATGCTGGGGTCGCCGTCTTTGAGTGTCTGGATAATATCGGCGACGCTCTTGCCCAAGGCCTGTTGGTCCAAGGTCAGGTAGACGCCGTTTGATAGGCTATTGTCTTCGACGTGGCGTTGCAGGGCGATATGGGGCAGCCCGTCCAGGGCCGCGATAATACGGTCGGCTTTGACCCAGTGCTCGGCCAGGCGCGCTTCGTGGTCCAGGTCAAGCCATTCCCGGAGCGCCACGGTGACGGCGACAATTTCCTGGCGGTCGAGTTTGAGGGGGCGCCCCACGGTGTCGTAGTCGCTGGTCTCAAAGCCGATAAAGCTGTGCATAAAAGCCGCATCGACCAGGTCTTTTTTGCCGGCGAGGATGCCGGTGGAATTGCAGGCGCCAAAGTACTTGGCGCCAAAGCCGATCAGGCTGGCCCCCGATTGGCTATAGTAGTTGAAGCGGTCGAGGGGGAAGACCTGGTAGGCGGCGTCGACAATGACCGGGATATTGTATTGGTCGGCAATGCGGACTATCTCCGGCAAGTCGAGGATGGCTGGATCGTCGTCGCCCGAGGCGAAAAAGTGGATGCCGGCGGTGTGCTCGTCGATGGCGTCTTGTAACTGTCCTGCGGTGGTGCCGTTGTCGTCGCCGACCAGGCTTAGATGGCCGCCAAAGATGGTCAGGCAGCGCTGGTAGTGGTAATTCTGCCGGGCCTGGAAGAGGAAGCGGTTGGCCAGGCCTTGGGTATTGGGCAGTTGCTCCATTTTGGCCGGATCGCCCACCGACATACAGGCGGCGGCGGAAAGGGCTAAGGCGGCACCGCAGCCCGGGGTGACAAAGGCGGCCTCGGCACCGACCATGGCGGCAATGGCGGCCCCGGTCTGCACTTGCAAAGCGCGCATTTCCACGTAGTATCGATTGGCCGCGATCATGGCTTTTTGGACGGTGGGCGAAACGCGCGAGCCGCCCAAAATGGTCTGGTTGCCGGCGGCGTTGATAACAGGGGTACAGCCGAGGTCGCGGTAGAGTTGGGCGGGGTCCATGGCGAGGCCTTTCGTTGGTGGGCTGTATGGCGGGCTGCAGAATAAAGGGGTTGCTTGGTCGCCCCCCAGGGGGCTCTAAGCACGGTGAGTCTTTGCATAAACACTCCCTATATGCTGTAGATGCCGATAATCTATCGGACTGGTAGGAGGGTGGCAACTTCTGAAGGGGCAAATTGGGTCGCCTATCGTCTTCTGTCCAGGTAATTGAATCCAGATAGAAAGTGGAAAGGGGCACCCTGCTTGACCGGGCCCCGCCAATGGCGCTTTATAATGCCCGAATTAGCAGAGCCGTCGGGTAGGGCTTCTGCCATTGAGGATTGAGCAACTGGGGATATCGTTGATAAAGCCCTTTGGGCGACTTGGCTGGAAGATGGACCGTGTGTCTGAGGGGCCGCAGGCCCCGAGTTCCTTAGCATCCTACGGATGTAGGGTCTGCGACTCGCTAGCATCCTGCGGGTGCGCGGTCTGCGACGTAGATCCCATCTGGAAGCCGAGCCGCCCAAAGGGCGTCCAAGCAATCTGTAAAGAGGAGATACATGGCTTACGCGAAAACGGCGGCCTCCGAAGAGGGCAACCCGGCACCGAGGCGGTCCCTGGCGTCAGATACCCATAAAATGCTGGCTCACGTCGAAGACGGCGTTGGCTGGATTACCTTTAATCAGCCCGACAAGCGCAACGCGGTATCGTACGATATGTGGGTCAGTATTCCGCCGATTGTCGTCTCCTTTGCCGCCGATCCAGAGGTCCGCGTAGTGGTGATGCAAGGGGCGGGGGAAAAGGCGTTTGTTGCAGGGGCAGATATTTCGGAATTTGAGGAAAAGCGCAGTAGCCAAGAACAAATTGAGGTCTACGATGGGGCGATGGAGGCGGCCCACGAGGCGTTGCGATCGTTAGAGAAGCCGCTGATTGCTATGATCCGCGGCTTTTGTATTGGTGGCGGGTTGGCGATTGCTCTAACGGCCGATTTGCGCATTAGCGCCGATGACGGTCAATTTGGTGTGCCCGCCGCCCGGCTCGGTCTTGGTTACGGCTACGATGGGGTCAAAGAATTGATGGATATTGTCGGTCCTGCTTTTACTAAGGAGATTTTTTTCACCGGGCGCCGCTTTAGCGCTGCCGAAGCCAGCGGCATGGGGCTAGTCAATCGTGTTGTCCCTGTTGCAGAGCTGGAAGGGGTGGTGGGCCAATTGGCGCAGCAGATTGCGGCCAATGCGCCGCTTACAGTCGGCGCCGTCAAAGCTGCGGTCAATGAAGGGGTGAAGGACCCCGATAGGCGCGATCTGGCTCGGGTTGAAGCGTTGGTGGCGCAGTGCTTTGCCAGTCAGGATTACCAGGAAGGGCGTCGAGCGTTTATGGAGAAACGGCCGCCCCGGTTTAAGGGACAGTGAGCTAGAGATGCTGCAAGCGACTAATGCGGGAGGACGGCAATGAAACTTGCCCTGCAAGACCACGACGGCGAAGAGTCTCTGCAATTCATTCCCACTATCTACTCTGAGGTGATGCTGAGCCAAGAGGGTCGGGAAGAGCAGGCGGTGGAGTCGTTGTGATGTTGAGGACTTGCTCTGCTGGTTTGTTGTTTGTTACCCTGGTCTTGGCCGCTCTGCCGGCCGTGTTGATGGCGCAAAACTGGGAACTGATTTGGGAGGATGAATTCGAAGGAGGCCAGCTCGACCCGGAGCGGTGGAGTTTTGAATTGGGCGACGGCTGCCCCAATTTGTGCGGCTGGGGCAACGGAGAACTGCAGTACTATCGAATTGCAAATGCGACCGTGGCAGAGGGGCTCCTGACCCTAACTGCCCGGGCCGAGTCGTTCCTGGGCTACGATTATACCTCCGCCCGCATACGCACAAAAGACAAAGGGGACTGGCTCTACGGCCGCTTCGAAATGCGCGCCCGCATGCCCCGGGGACGGGGGCTGTGGGCGGCGTTCTGGATGCTGCCCACCGACCAGGTCTATGGCCGTTGGGCCGCCAGCGGCGAAATTGATATTATGGAGCATGTGGGCCACGAGCCGGCCAGCATTCACGGCACCATCCACTACGGCGGCGAAGCACCTTCCAATCGCCAGGCCGGTCGTACTTATCGGCTTCCGGAAGGCGCCTTCGCCGATGCTTTCCACCTCTTCGCCGTAGAGTGGGAGCCGGAGGAGATACGCTGGTATGTGGATGGAACCCTCTATGCGACGCAAAATCGCTGGTCTTCCGAAGCCGCCGACTTCCCCGCCCCCTTCGACCGGCGTTTCCACCTGCTCTTCAATCTGGCGGTGGGCGGCAGCTGGCCCGGCCCTCCGGATGAGACAACTCAGTTTCCTCAGAGCATGCAGATCGATTATGTGCGGGTCTACCAGGATCCAGCCTATGCCCAGTTGCAGGGGGCGCCTGTGGATCTGGCCGGTGGGGATATGGGCCCTCGGGTGCCGTCGGCGGCGACCACCGGCGATAGCACGGCTGTTGTCTTCGAAAACTTTGAGAGGGGCGCTGCCGATTGGACTTTCTTTACCGGCGCCAATGCAGTCGGCAGCGGCCAGGTGCTGGGCGACCGTCCGCCGGAAGGGGCCGGCTATCTGAGCACGGACTGGTCCGGTCAGGGGTCGGAGAATGTCTTCTACGGGGGGCTGTTCAGGAATCTGGCCAATGCAGATCAGATCCGATTGCCTCTGGACCCGTGGATCAATCTGTATGTGTACAACGAGCGCGTTGCAACGGCCGACCGCTACGCCCTGGAAATAACCCTGCGCGAGGATCTCGACGGCAACGGCTGGACCGACGGGCGGGAGGATTCCTTCCGTCTGGATATTGTTCTGGAGAGTAGCGTCGAGGCTGATACCTGGACCCTGATAAGCGCGCCTCTGGGCGATTTTACCGATATGGAGAGCGGCGGTGACGGTCGCTTCGACGGGGCCTTGGACGAGGTGGTCCTGGTCATCTCCCAGGTCAGCGGCGGCAACCCTGCCACCGTGGCCCTCGATCTCGATTTTCTCGTCTTCTCCAGCGGCGGCCCTATCGTCTTTCCCAGCACCGCTGTAGAGGCGGAATTGGCGGGCCCCACCGCATTCCGGTTAGATCCGGCCCGGCCCAACCCGTTCAACCCGTCCACCACCCTGAGCTACCAGCTGGGGCAGGCCGTCGATGTTCGCCTGGAGATCTTCAATGCGCTGGGGGAAAAGGTCCAGACCCTGGTGCAAAAGCGGCAGGAGGCCGGTTTCTACCAGGTACGCTTCGATGCCGGGCAGTGGGCTTCTGGGCTCTATTTTTACCGGCTGCGGGCTGGTGGCCAGGTGCAAGTGCGGAAGATGGTGCTGTTGCGTTGAGGAGAGGGGCGCCGGGGATGGCCAGGACTACATATTGAGGATACAAGGGCGTGTGTGAGGTTGGGGCTACGACCCCTTAAGCATTATACAAAACCCTTGTTTCTTCAAGCAGTGTCGTCAGGTTGTTCTCAATAGCAGACCAGACTGTTGCATCATCGATAATGGCGTATCCGTGAACTAGCACATTTCGGAATCCGATGATTTTCTCTGCGCCTGAGATATCCCCTAAGAGTTCTGGAGCACTTTCTCTTATACCTACGAGTGCTTCACCGATAACGGCAAATTTGCGCTCAACGGCCGCTTTAACGAGTTCATTCTTGGAATAGTCCTCGAGCGACATCCCTTGAGTAAATACTCGTATATGTTCACCTGCTTCCAGCAGGTCGAGTAAATAAGTGTTGGCATCACGCTTCATAGACGGCTATCCGGTCTTGATCAAGGGAGGCGCGTAGGTGCGGATTCTTGATGGCATCCCGTTGGATCACATCGACATTTCTCCCAAAGATTTTTTCTAGGCCGAATTTTAGCTCAAAATATCGGTCGAATAGCGCATTGTCGCCCTCGAACTCGATAAGCACATCGATATCGCTCGATTCCGGATGGAAGTCTTCCCGGGCAGCTGAACCTACTAGTTCCAGTCGTTTCACTGAAAGGGTGTGGCATAGCTCTCCCAAGCTGGGTTGATAGGTATTTATGTCGACCATAGGTCTTCCATTTGAAAGGGTACTTTGCCTTACGGATCAGTGAGAACGCTGCGACGAAGGCCAACGTTCGGTCAGCAATCTCAGCGTTTGTTTATGCGGCCAGACGGTCTCCCTCTCCGAGCGCCCGCAAAGGCAGGGCGTCTGTGCCAATTGGTCTTCCGCCGACAGAAGGGCTTGGAGGCTCCAACCATCCGAGGGCAAACAATACGGCAACATCTTTGCGAAGTCCACCATGGTGCCAGTTAGGCGTTTCCAATAAAAAAGTCGTTCCATAGGGGCGGTTGGGTTATCTTGGGTTCCCCCAACCAGGAGAATCGCCCATGGGACTGAGTGAAGCCGAGAAAGTTACCTATATCGAAACGGCACAGGTGCTCAAAGGCAGCGACCGTCGGCAGTTTATGGCCCGGGTGGTCAAGAGTCTGGGTCCGGGAGGGCAGCGTCGGGCCGAAGCGGTGCTGGGTTGGAATCGCCAGACCATCCGCAAAGGGATGCACGAATTGGAGAGCGGCCTTCGGTGCGTGGACGCCTATTGGGCCCGAGGACGCAAACCGGCCGAAGCCCATCTGCCCCACCTGCTGGAAGATATTCAAGCGATTGCGGGGGGGCAAAGCCAAACCGATCCGACCTTTGAGACCACCCGGCTGTATACGCGCTTGAGTGCGGCCCAGGTCCGCCAGCAACTTATCGAGCAGAAAGGCTACCGGGAGGAGAGCTTGCCGACGGAAGAAACGATCCGGGTGAAACTCAATCACTTGGGCTACCACTTACGCAAGGTGCGCAAGAGCCAGCCGAAAAAAAGATCCCCCAACCCGATGCCATCTTCGATCAGTTAGCCCAGATCCATGCCGAAGCGGCCCAGGATGAGACGGTATTACGCCTGTCATTGGATGCCAAAGCCACCGTGTTGATTGGCCCCTTTTCGAGAGGCGGAAAAGCACGCTTCGAGGTGGCGGCCGCCGATCACGATTTTCACCCAGAGGAGAAGCTAACGCCCTTTGGGATCTTCCTGCCTGATAAGGATGAGCTGAGTCTGTATTTCACCCCCTCTCGGGTGACCAGTGACTTCATCGTGGATTGCCTGGAGGACTTCTGGCGGAAAAATCGGGCGCGCTTCCCCCAGGTCGAAACCTTACTGATCAACCTGGACAATGGACCGGAGAATCACAGTCGGCGCACCCAATTCATGAAGCGGCTCATCGACTTGGTGGATGCCTTTGAGATGACGATTAAGTTGGCCTATTACCCGCCCTATCACAGTAAATACAATCCGATCGAACGGGTCTGGGGAATCCTGGAACAGCACTGGAATGGGCAACTGCTGGATCGAATCGATACGGTCCTCAACTGGGCGCAAACCATGACCTGGAACGGCCAGCATCCGATCGTCCAGTGGGTCGAGAAAACCTATCAGACCGGCCAACGTTTAACCCACAAAGCTATGGCGGCGTTGGAACGGCGATGGGTCCGGTGTCCGGCCTTACCCAAGTGGTTTGTCCACATGGAACCCACGCCGACTTGATGCGGAGTGCTTATTTTTCTGGAAACGCCTTATTGATCGATCTTGCGTACCGCCAACGCGAACGTCGCCCATAGCTTCCAATTCAAAATCGATTAAGTGTCGATCCGCCCCGAGCCGTTGCAAGCGAGCGGCCACCAGAGCGCCGGAGCGTTCGGGCAAGGATTTGACGTTGCGGGCCGGCGCCAGCATTGCCAGTAAAGACCTGGAGCTGACCAATAGCAGTAGCGGCTGGCGATCGATGACAACTCGATTTACGTACCAGTCGCCGAGTGCCGTGTCGGAAAGGTCTTCGGCGCTTGCTGAACGGGGCAGTGACTTTAAAACCTTCTTCGTTGCTCTCAGGACGACCACAACTAGCCCCTTTCTCTATCGGCTGACATCAGTATGTAGCAGGTTTTCCAGTCGAGGTAAATAGCCCCTGTTTGCATTCCAATGCTACCAACATACCATACCACTTTAAGCCAAGCAAGCCGCGAAGATAGATCGCTTAATGGCTGCTCGCTTGGAGTCTTTTTTTCACTTGTTCTTGTCTTTATTACACAGAATCGCCCAATACTTATACAAAACTCTAAAATGGGATAGTATCGGTTGTTTTCCGTGCGGCTTACGGGTATAATTGGGAGCACAGATTGATACTTGAAATTTTTTACGGAGAGTGTTTTATGGTCATCAAAGGCAAAAAAAACTATCTACGGACAAAGCGCGAAAAAGACCTCGATGCGTTGTATGAGCTAGCCTGCGATTTCGAGGCCAGGGGACCCTACTACCCAGTTTCTATTCCTGCTGAAACCACGTTTAAACAGAGATTCCAAGAAAATGGTTCCTGGAGCAATGACTACGGGGCCCTGCTTATATGCAATTTGGCCGACGACGAAATCCTGGGAGAGATCTCTCATTTCAAGGCGGCGCCGTACTTTGATGGCTTTGAGATAGCCTATCGGCTCTACGATAGCGGCCAAAGCCGGCGAGGAATTATGACCGAGGCGTTGATCTTATTCACCTATGTCTTATTTACCACGAAAAAGATAAATCGGCTGGAATTGAAAATTATACCGGAAAATATCCCTTCGAAGCGGGTGGCCGAGAAATGCGGCTACCAATTAGAGGGCGTCAATCGCGGGGCGATATTTCATCGCGGGGCGTATCGGGATATGGAGGTACATTCAATCTTGCGCGACGAAGCACCGGCGAGGTTAGAGGATGTTTTGGACAGGATCAATCTGTAGTACCAGATCCAGCTGAAAGATTGGTACTTGGTCCATCTCGGAGTCCTGGCCTGGCAACGATTAGGACGAAAATAGATTGGCAGAAAGAAATGGCAGAGCGAGCGGAAAAAATGGCTGAATTTGTCGCCTTGGCAAAAAAATACGCCCCGCAGGAGGGTATCTGCCAAACGCGCATAGATAAACTGATAACCTATCGGGCTTCTCAGGAGCACATACTCTACCGGCAGGTATACGAGCCGGGACTAGTGATCGGCGCGCAGGGCACAAAGCATGCCTATTTGGATGGTAAGCGCTACAATTACAGCGCCGACCATTTTCTCGCGCTATTCATGCCCATGCCCCTGGAATGCTCCATTCTGAAGGTCAGTCCGGCCAAGCCGTTGTTGGGCGTTTCCATCTCTTTTGAACGCAACAGACTGGCCCAATTGCTGGTTAAAATGGACCGGATCGAATCGGTCCGTCCTCAGTCCGGACCGGCTTCAGGTATATTTGCAGCTCCCCTCAAAGACCATTTGTTGGACGCCATTATCCGCTTGCTGAAAACACTCGACAGCCCCACCGAAGCGGCGATCTTGGGCGAATCAATTATCGATGAGATTTACTTCCGTGTCCTCAGCGACGAACAAGGGGGCGCCCTGGTGCCGCAGATGCAGCAGCGCGGTCAGATACAGCAGATTTCCAGGGCGGTCGAATTCCTGCATCAAAATCTGGACAAGACCGTAGCGGTGGATGATCTGGCCGATATCGTCCATATGAGCGGGTCTGGTTTCCACAAGAAATTCAAGGAAGTGATGCATCTGTCGCCTTTGCAATACGCCAAATTGATCAAACTCAACAAGGCGCAGGCCTATATAATGGATGGCAAGAGCATCAGCGAAGCGGGCTATATGGTCGGCTATAACAGCCCGGCCCAATTCAGCCGGGAATACAAGCGCCAGTTTGGCGTTGCGCCTTCGGCGACGTGAAAAAGGCATTGGTAGGCATCAGCCTCTAGGAGGAGGAAAGTATGGCAGATCGATTGGGCGGGCACGCCGCTGTCATTGGCGGAAGTATCGCCGGTATGATGGCAGCCCGGGTCCTCAGCGATTTTTTCGACGCAGTGACCATTCTCGAGCGCGATCCGATTTCCGGGCCGCCAGCCCACCGCAAATCCGTGTCCCAGGACCGGCATTACCACGTCTTGCTGCAGGGCGGGGAAGGGGTGCTGTCGGCGCTATTTCCTGGATTTACCGCAGATCTTGACCACTGCGGCGCCGTGCGCGTCCGTGCGGGCACGGAGATCGGCTGCTTTTTTCCCGATGGCAAGGCGTATACTGCCCTGGGCACGGTGCGGGAGCCGGTCGACCTGGGCGCAGATATTTTCAGCCTTAGTCGGCCGGCGCTCGAAGCGTGTGTGCGGCAGCGTATCGGGGGGCTTGCATCGGTCCGCTGGTTTGATGGCGTATCCGTACAGCGGCCCATTGCAGTGGGGCAGCGGCTGGAAGGGCTGGAATACAAGCGCGACGGCCAGGTCGAAACCATCGAAGCAGATTTTATCGTCGATACTTCGGGGCGGGGTTGTCGGGCTCCCAAATGGTTGGCAGAACTGGGTTATGCGGCGCCTGCAACGACGGAAATGGGCATAGACTTCGCCTATAGTACCACCCGCTATCGGATTCCCAAAGAGCTGTGGGGGGATGAGAAGATCAAGATAATTATCGGTCCACCGCCCGACTATTCCGACTACGGCTTTGCGGCGCTAATTGAAGACGATATTTGGATGGTCTGCATGGCCGGTTGCTTCGGCCATTACCCGCCGGCCGATGAGGCGGGCTTTGCCGCTTTTGCGCGGGCGCTCCACGATCCGACGCTGGCCCAGATGATGGCCGGCGGCCAGCGCATAAGCGATATCCATACCTACCGGTTTCCGACCAGTCTCTGGCGCCATTACGAGGGGCTCGAGCGATTCCCCGATGGCTATGTGGTGCTGGGTGATGCCATCGCCAGCTTTAATCCCGTCTACGGCCAGGGGATGAGCAGCGCCGCCAACCAGGTAATGGCGCTGCAGCGGATGCTGCAACAGCGGGCCAGTGAGAACGCCGGACTCGACGCGTTGGCCAAGCCCTTTTTTGCGGAAATGGCCCGGGTCGTCGAAACGCCTTGGGGCCTGACGGCTGGTCGCGATCTGGCTTTTCCCGATACCGTCGGTGAGAGGCCCGCCGATTTTGCCGAGGGCAGTCAGTATTTCGCTGCCCTGGCGGCCTTGTTGCCCGGCGATAGAGAATTGTACCGGCAAGTGAATGAAGTTTTTCACCTGGCCCGGCCGCTTGCCGATCTTTTTGCCGATCCGATCAGGGCCCGGGTCGAGGCCAAATTGCGGGAAGCCGCTTAGGCTCTGTCTGAAAAATCCCGTCGGGCGGCTGCAAAGCGAGCTGCCGGCGTTGGCCATTGGCAGGCATATCCACCGATATGTCTGCCAATGGCCGCCTTGCCCGCCCCCTTTTCGCCCGCCCTTGGGCCACACCGCTATTTTTAGACAGAGCCTAGTTAAATCAGAGCCTAGGCCTTTGTCGTGGGCTCGAGCAGAACCGGTTTACCCAGGGTGCGATATTCGGCCCTGAGCGCCTGTCCCGGCTCTCTTGCGGACCAGTCCAGGCGGATCTTCTGTAGCCCAGAGACGACGATTGAAACCTCTTCCAGATTGGTCCGGTCAAGGAGGCCCCAATTCTCGTCATAGCGGGTCAGCTGTCCGTCTGTGCCCACCTTCAGCTTCTCACCCGGTTCCAGGGGGCGGTGGCACAGGGTGAGCCGTCGGTCAGCCAGCACCAGGACCAGTTCTGCAACCGCTTTCTTGCCTACATTCTGCACGATCGCGGTCAGCGGCTGCTGCGCGTGCGGATTGTCGAAGGCTATGGTCCTGCGCCCTCCGTGCAGTTTGGCATTGACGGAGTGGACAGGGAACAGTTGCCAACCACCTGCATCGCCTTCCAGGTGGAATTCGCGCTCGATATCCTGCAGTTGTGCTTTGAGTCTGTCGGGAAAGGCATCGCCCATGCGCGCTGTCTCCCAGCGTCGCACCGTGGCCAGCAGGGCTTGTAGGTTGCTCTGAGGCCCCCGGCTTGCGACCTCGTGGCCCGGGAGAATCTGGTCGCCGGCGAATAGCATATCGGTGGCCAGCGAGAAGCCGGCGTCGAAGCCGGCGGCGCGGGCCAAGAGCCATTCGGCGTCTTCGAGGCTGGTATCGCCGCGCAGGGCAAACCAGCCTAGCATGCGGGGCATCAGGTTGCGGCTGTAGTAGTACTGGTTTTTCAGCCGGTACAGGGTCTGGCTCTCGCGGAAGCCGGCATACCAGGGTTCCCCCCAGTTCATCCGCGTGTAGATGTGCCAATTGAAGTGCCCTGGATTGCTGGCGTCATTGATGATCGTACCCCGAAGAGCCGGATCTAAGCCTTCGTACCAGGCTTGGGTGAATAGCGTTCGGCCGTATTGTCCCATGCCGGTGGACCAGTTGCCCTCTAAGCCGTCAAAGGAGAGTTGCAGGGCTCCTGTATGGTTGCAGAAGGCGGCGATGCGGCGCGCCTGTTCCCGTGCCAGACTGGCATCGCTGAGAAAGACCCGGTAGCCGTGGTCCATCAGCTTGCCGACATCGGCGCCGGTGGAGTGTGCCGCGGCGGTGGTGCCGAAGGCCCCGCGGACGCATCCTAACAATTTCCATGGAGCCGAGGTGCTCAGGCGTTTGTAGGTGATGATCTCGTCGCCGATGACCACGGCGTTCAAGGTCGTCTGCTGGCGAAAAAACGTCGGCTCGTCAATGCCGATGGTCCGGACTTGCTGGTTGATTGCTTTGGCCAACTGAGCACCGCCAATGCGAGCCAGACGGGGATCCGGCACGGGGGTGACGTAGGGATCGTTGGGGGTGGTGAAGTTCGACAGGGTGTGGAAGCCGATCTTGACGCCCGCAGTGGCGGCCTGGGCGACACAGTTCTTGAAACCGTCCCAGCCATGGGGGAACTGGTCGGCTTTGAGTCTGAAGTGGCCCCAGGTTTCGAAGGGCGAGCTATGATACAGATATTCGAGCCCCGCTACCCGGGTCGCGGCGATAGCCCGGTCGATGGTATCCTCCCCGAAGTCCATGATGAGATAGGAAGCCGTTGCCTGGCGGCTGGTCTTGGCCCATTGGCCCTGGATGGTCGGGTGCGGCAGGCCCTCCTCCAGCTCGATGGCTTCCAGTGTCGGCATGATACGGCTCGTCGGACAGCCAAATAGCGCCACCTTTGCGCCCACCACGCCGCCGTCGTCATGGGCCGGGGCTACATAGGACTCGTGCCCCCAATTGCGGATAACGCGCTGGCGGCTGCGGTCGCGGCAATAGGCCTGCAGGGCGGAACCGAATTCGGTCGAGACTGCGGTGTCGCCGCGGTAGAGCTGCCTGTCCCTGAACTCCAGCGACACATCGGCGTAGTCACCGCTGTCGAAGATATCGTAGGACGGCATCACATCGTCATCGGTCAGGGGCCGGCCGCCCAGTGTCTTGGCATTGAGGGCCTGGATGCCAATGGCGAAGTCCCGGTCGCGGACCACACCTACCGTTTCGCCGATGGTTTCGCCGATTGTCGTGGGCCACGGACCCCACGAAGCCAGCTCGACGGGCCGAGCTGAATTGACAGCCGAGAGCTCGAAAACGATGTGCGTCGATTTGGCTGCCAAGCTGATATCGGCGGTGACCTCCGGGGCGAAGTGCAGTCGCAGGGCTCTCTCGGCCACTAGCCACTCCAGCCGGCGCGGCGGCATGTCCTTGCCGGCGATTTTCAGGGTCAGCAGCGGCGCCGCTGCCGTCGTCGGCAGATATTGCCTATCCGTCGACTTGTTCATCAGACTATTAAACCGGCCGGTATCGTCCAATTCGACAGAGAAAAATCTGGTTTCCAACAAAGCTCCGCCTTTCTTCATGGCATGGGCCTCTTGCACAGAACACCTGTATCTACCCAGTGCCCCGTCTCGCAAGACCAATTCCTCCAACATACCCTAACAATGCATTCCAATCAAGCTGTGCTGAATTGGGCTAATTGATAGGCAAATAAAGCCCAAAATTTGATTTCTTATGCCATTTCTTTTTACTTCAACCTATGACTCATTTCCTTTGAAGCTGACTGCATAGTGTCCCGGCCGCCCGTTGCGCCGGACCTATTTGCAAATTTATTCCACCGAGGCACACCGCCTCTTGCCGGGCCCGAGCGCCGCCGGCGAGGCGAGGTGCCTTTTTGCGTTCTGAAATAAACCTCAAATTGCAACGACAGGATAAAAAATGGTGGATATAGTTATACCCAAATGGTTGGCGGATTATTGCAGCAATGAAGAACGGCGTGAATGGCTGGCCGGTTTGCCCGGAGCCGTCGCCGAATTATCAAACCGGTGGCAACTGGAGTTGGGCCCACCTTTTGAGCGCGAGCCCGGACCGTCCCTGGTTTTGCCGGCGACATTGGCTGCCGGCGGCGAGGCCATCTTAAAACTGGGCATGCCGCATATGGAGGCGACCCACGAAATAGATGCGCTGCGCTTTTGGAACGGTGATGGGGCTGCACGCCTGCTGCAGGCCGATGTCGAAAAGAACGCCCTGCTGCTGGAGCGCTGCAGACCCGGGACGCTGTTGCGCGAGCGGCCCGAGGAGGAGCAGGACGAGGTCATCGCTGGGTTGCTTCGGCGCCTGTGGCGGACACCGGACAAACCGCATCCGTTTCGGCCACTGGCGGAAATGACGGCGCGTTGGGGCCAAGAGACGCGGGCGGCGGAACGGGACTGGCCCGACGCTGGGTTGGTGCGGGCGGCGTTGCAGCTCTACGACGAATTGCCGCGCAGCCCGCCGGCCCAGGTGCTGCTGGCCACAGACTTGCACGCGGCCAATGTGCTCAGGGCCGAGCGGGAGGAATGGCTGGTGATAGACCCCAAGCCTTTTGTCGGCGATGCTGCCTACGACGCCACCCAGCATCTGTTCAATTGCAGCGATCGGTTGTGTGGCGATCCGTTGGGGACTATTGGACGTTTCGCCGATTTGCTCGGTGTGGAGTCGGAGCGGGTGCGGCTGTGGGTCTTTGCCCGGGCGGCGACTGGACCGTGGGATTTCGACAGCGCACGGATATGGGAATTGGTGCGCAAGTTGGCGCCCTGATAGTAGTCGGATAGAAGTGAATTGATTGATTAGTCATACGAAAGGGCCCTTTTACCACTATCCAGGTCGGAATCTGTTAGCTCAGGGCTGCCTGCAGCGCGGTTTCGTTATAGCCGATGACCAGGCGCCGGCCGCGGCGTAGGGACGGGGCCCGCAACTTGCCCGAGCGGCCCAGCATGAGGGCGAGTAATTCCTCGTCGGACGGGCGCTGGGCGGTCAGGTCGATATGCTCGGCCTTCTTGCCTTTGGCCACGATCAGCTCAGCGACGCCGTCGAGCAGATCCAGAGCATTGGCCGCTGTCACCGGCTCGCGGCTGGCGCTTTGCACAACGCCGTCAGTTATATCGTTTTGCGCAAGAAACTCTTGCGTTTTCTTACAGCTCGTTCAGCCGGGGCGATGGTAGCGCCAGTCGAGGGCGACGGACATGATACTCTCCTTTTTTAGGGGAATATAAGGATTCGTTGGCCAAGCTCTATTGAGGGTCTGGCTGGAAGGCAGGCAGTGATGTCTGAGGGGCCGCAGGACCCGAGTTTACTGCCTGTCTGAAAGCCAGACCCTCAATAGAGCGCCCAAGCTACTCGTTATTTTTCCACCGGCACGACAATACCGCGCATAATGATATTCTGGGCAAAGACGAAAATGACAAAAGTCGGTATCGCCGCCACCAGCAACGAGGCGAAAATGACCCCTTCGCCGCTGCGCTGCTGCAACTGGTAAAGCCAGGGCATTAGCGTCCACATCTTCTCGTCCTGACAGATCAGCAGAGCCATGAGGAAATTGGAATAAGCCGCGGTAAAGGCCTGTAGGGCGATTACCGCCAGGATCGGCTTGCTCAGACTCATGGTGATTTGCCAGAAAATACGGAATTCGCCGGCTCCGTCTATTTGTGCGCTTTCGTACAATTCCTGCGGCAGCGAATCGAAAAAACCCTTGAGGAGGAATATCGCGTAGCCGCTGGCCACCCCGGGAAGGATTAGCGCCCAAAAAGTATTGAGCAGCTGAAATTCGCGCAGCATGAGGAAGACCGGAATCTGCGTCACCATGGGCGGGAAGGCCATGGTCAGCATTAAAAACAGCAGCACCTTGTAGGCCGATGGCGGTTTGTAGCGGCTCAGGGCGTAGGCGGCCACCGGGTTGACGATAAGGGCTACCAGTACGGCCAGGGTGCAGTAGACGAAAGTATTGTAGATACCGCGGCCGTGCACCGCCATATAGTCGACAACGGTGATGAAATTGCGGCTGATGAATTCCCAGCGCAGCGATCCTTTCTTGTCGGCGAAGGCCAGGTAGTGCCAGTCCCGTTGCGGCGGCAATACATCAATCCAGGCGCTGGCTTGCAGACCGAGGGCCTGGTTCGCCTGGGAGAGGCTGCCGAAGCGCTCCTGCAGGTAATCGCGGAAGAGGAAATCGACACTGTGGATGGAAAGGCGTTCGGCCGGCAGGATGTGCAGGGTGCCGGTATTGGGGTCTGGCCAGCCCTGCAGAAAGGTTTCCCAATCGGAGGCGGGCAGACCGTCTATGGGGCAGGCCCGGGGGAAAGGAACGGCGAATAGCGTCCTGTAATTGCTGCCGTATTTGCGGTTGATCGATTCCACGTCGCCGTATTTGGCCAAGAGGAATTTGCGGTAGTCGGTGGCGGCGCTGGCATCGGCCCGCAGCCACAGCAGACTGACCAGCGAGCGGGTGAACTCCAGCCAGTCCTGGCGTTCCTGTTCGGTGCGTCCCGGTCCGGTGGGCAGGCGGCGGTCAAGGTGCACCTGGTCCCAGCCGGCGTAGCTGGTGCCGTGCTCGCGGTTGTAGGCGTCTATATCGCTGGTATACTGCGATTTGAGGTATTGATTGCGGAAGAAGCCCTCGATGCTGAAATAATAGCGGTCCTCCAGCGGCTGCCGGGTCTTGAATTCGTCAAAGGTCCTATTAAAGGGCAGATCGATGATTTTGTTGCGCCGCTGTTGGAATTCCTCGCGCCGCCAGGCAAAGGCGTTCCAGGAGACGAAGTTGGTCTTCATGGCGTCGTTCATGGCCTCGATATTGTCGAAGCGCTCGAGCAATTCCTTTTTGAAGACGCGCAAATGGCTTGGCAGTACCCCGCGGGATACCGGCGCCTCGACATAGCCGATGGTATAGGCGTAGGCGGGCAATTCGGTCGCTTGCAGAAAATCGGTCCAGGTATCGACCAGGGCGGCGTTGGTTTGGTCGGGGGCCTCCAAGGTGCGAAACGACGGGATGTCGATGTGATAGGCGTTTTCGGCCACCACCTGATGTTCGTTGAACAGGGCCTCGACGTATTTGCGGTAGAGGTCCGTGTCGCTGGCCAGAAAGGGCGGCACGACTTTGGCCGAGGGCGAATCCACCGAGCTTTTGGTGCTGCCCGACAGCATCAGCAGGAAGGGGTAGACCATGGTCGTGGCGCCGATGATCAACAGCAGATAGATGGACCAGAGCAGGGCCCGCACCCGCAGCGAGCGGCGACCTATGGTAGAAATGATCGGCATGGTCTACTCCTTTTCCGTGGCGGCGCGGAATTCGACCCGCGACAGGATCTGCAGTTGGTGCACGGTGAAGCCGATGAGCATAAAACCCAGCATCCAGGCCATGGCCGTGGCCGGCCCAAATTTGAGGTAGGTGAAGGCTTTGTACCAGATGTGCAATCCGGCCACTTCGGTATTGCCGCCGCCCCCGGTCATCAACAGGATACTGCCTTCGGCCCCGTATACCGAGCCGATGAAGGCGCCGACGAAATTGATGATGATCAGCGCCTTTAGCATGGGGAAGACGACAAAGAGAATCTTGTCGAGGAAATTGGCGCCGTCGATATCGGCGGCCTCGTAGTAGTCGTCGGGAATGCCTTTCAGGGCCGCCAGGTAGATCAGACAGCCCGGCCCCATCCCGGCCCAGACCATGGGGATGACGCAGCTGATCATGGCGGTCTCGGGGTTGGTCAGCCACTTATTGGGCTCGGGCAGGAAGGAGAACAGGCGCCCGGGCAAATGCAGCAGGCTGTCGAAGAGGGCTTCGTTGCCGGGGAAGAAGATGGGGCTGGCCAGCGACGAGAAACCGAGAAAGAGCATGATTCCGGCGGCGACAAAGCCGGCGACTCCGGCGTTCATCTGGTGGATTCTGAGGCGGCGGGCAAAGGCCAGGCAAAGGACCAGGGTAGCCAAGCCGACGCCGACAAAGCCAATGGCGGGGATGCGCAGCATTAAGGCGTTGAGGGCGCCGTTTTCGGACGGCTCGTAGAATTGTTTCCACATCAATACCGTGACCAGACCAGTGATGACCGCCGGCAGATAGTAGATGGTGCGGAAGAGGAGCTTGCCCCGGGGCACTTCCTGGAGCAGAATGGCCAGAATGATGGGAGGGAGAAAAGTTAGTGCTATTACCAAAAAGGAATAGCGCATGGCGTTCCACACCGATTGCCACCAGGCCTCGTCAAAGAGCAGGTCGCCGAAATTGTCGACCCCCACCCAGGTGGATTCGCGCAGGATCTGATAGTCGAAAAAGGACATTGCCGAGCCGCGCATAATAGGCACGTACTGCCAAACGAGGATGGACAGGGCCGCCGGCAGCAATAACAGATAGGAGGTGGCAAAGCGACGGAAGGCCCATTTGGGCCGGTCCTGGCCCTCGACGTCGGGAGGGGAAAACACGCGCGTGATGCGGCGGAAGACGTAGCCGAAGGTGCCGACAATGCCCAGCAGCGTGAACACGGCCACGACCCGGCGCAGGGTGCGCTCGGATTCGGTGATCAGACCGATCATTTCTACATTGGCCCGGTCGTTGTGCTTAGTAACTGGACTTTTGCAAAAATCAGGTGAGGGCAAGATGGTCCATAATCTTTGCGATCTCCCATTTAGCATCCGTTGCTTGTTGAATGGCCCAGGTCAGCGTCTTGCCCAAGACCTCTTTGGCAACGGCTCGACAGGCTTGGCCGATGGTCGTCAGCCGTTCTTGCGTCCACGCACTCGCACGGCGGGTGTGCATCTGGGCCATGAGCAGACTGTGCACTACGATTACGAGGTATGTGTGCCTGGTCAGGCCCTCGCCTGTACGCAGTTGACAGTCACCCAGACCCAGATGCTGCTTGCCGTCCCGGTGAAAGGTTTCGGTGCCGGTCCAACGTTGCCGATAGGTTTTGAGGATGGTGCTGACGTGCCAGTGAATTCGATTGGTGATCAGGATCTTGGCGGGCTGGCGGCCGTTTTTTCGGTCCCACAGAATCACCAGGCGGACCGGATGATCCACGTCGGGGATCGAGACGATTTTGGTGAAATACCACTGCAGCTTAGTCCCCGAAACGACCGGCCGTCGGTCGGGGGCTAACAGACGGCGGGCTAAGCGATTCACCGCCAGTTTGTGGCCGTTCCACCACAGGGTTCGGTTGGCTTTCAAGTCGCCCACATAGGTCCGCTCCAACCCCTGGATATGGTTGAGAATCGCGGCGTTGGTAAAATAGCTGTCGAAGGTAAACGACCCCGGAATAGCCTCGGCTACGACCCAGTCAATGAGCTCTTTACAGAGGGTCGTATGATCTTTAAACCCCTCGGGATCGGCTTCTTTCTTGCGGAAGCGGCGAAACTCCAGCGGATAGTATCGGCCCGATGGACACACATAGTTGGCGATGAGATAATCATGGGCAATGACGTAGCGCTGGTCGGCATGATCCCACAACCAGCCCACATCCTCAATCAACTCACCCGTATGGGTGATCAGTGTATTGTCGATGGGAATAACGCCCCTCGTCGCATAGCGCGTGGCCGGTTGCCCTTGCAGCCAGGCCAGGCGCTGCCGATTCAACTGCTGGGCATCCCACGGGGCCTCATTCAGCCAACGATTGAGACAGGATTGATCCGTCGTCTCGACAAATTCGGCGTTAATCGACGAGACATTCTTGCGTTGGGCCACCAGCAAACCCGTCAGGTATTCGCCAAAATGACGCCGCTCAGGCGCGTTGGCAAACACCCCACCCCAAGTGTCAACCGCTTCTTCAACCACCGTGGGAAAGCCGATAATGGCAGGCATGGCATCCAATCCGAGACAGGGGGTGGGGAATGACTACATTTTGCACCAATTAATGCATACTAACCGCGTTTTGCAAAAGTCCAGTTAGTAAGAATGTCCTGCATTACCTGCAGGCGTTCTCCGGGCTCCTCCGGGAGCAGGTTGTTGAGCATTAACTGCTCGGCGTCCTGCAGGGGGAAGGTCATCATGGCGTAGGCGACATTGGAGTTGCGGCCGTAGGGTTCGGGTTTGCCGGTGGCGATGGAGATATCGAAATACTCGGCCCAGCCCTTGGGCGAGAGGCGCTCTATTCCGGGGTAGCCGAACATCCTCAGGTATTTGGGGTTGATGAAACGGCCGAGGCCGCCCTCGACCATGATCTGGGTCTTCAATTCGACGGCTTCGCGCGAATCGTAGAAGCGAATATATTCCCAGGCCATATCGCGGATCACCGGATCTTTGATGCCGGCGAACAAGCCCATCATGCGCGAATTGAGCTCGGCGCCGCGCTGGCCCGTCGGGCCCAGCGGCACCGGCACCATGCCCACCACTTCGGGGTTGATGGTGGCCAGCAGCTTCTCATCGACGTACATATATTGCATGCCGATCTCGCCGCGATCCCATTTGGCCTGGCTTTCGCTGGCTTCTTTGTAGGCATAACCGCGTCGCACTTTGCCCTGCTCGTCGACCCAACGCTCGGCGCTGAGCAAGGTGTAGAAATCCAGCGCCTGGGCCGCCCCAACACCGTCAAAGGTGCACAGCCAGGAGTCTTCCTCCTCGTTGTAGACCATGACTTCGCCCCCGGCCGACCACAAAAAGGTGATCCAGAACCACGATTCGTGCTTGCCGCGGCCCAGGCGGATGCCGTAGTGGCCCTTGTCGGGGTTGGTGATCTTCTTGGCCGCCGCCATCAGATCGTCCCAGGTCCAATCGACGGTGGGGTAGGACAAGCCGTATTCGTCGAAGAGGTCTTTGCGGTAGGCCAGCACCTTGCCCAGGGCGCCGCCGTAGGGCACGGCCCAGGTGCGCTTGTCGCCGTCGGGGCCCTTGCGGCGGATCACCGGCCAAATTTTCGGGTGAATGCGAAAATTGAGGTCCTCGTCGCTCATACCGGGGCTGTCGGCACCGCCGTTGGGGCGGGAGACGCCGTTGTCGTCTATGGTAGCTTGGCGCAAATCGCCGAGATAACCGTCTTCGGGCCCGTCGAGGGGTTGCAGGAAGCCGGCCTGGATATAATTGTCGGATTTGCGGAAGTTGACGTAGAGGACATCTGGGGCCAAATCGCCGGCTATCTGCATCAGGTCGACCTCTACGCCCTCCACCTGGATGCCGGTGGAGCGGTGCAATTGCACTTCCACCTGGTCCCAGTTATAGGCGCCGTATTTTTCTGGGTCGGCCTGGTATTTGTCGCGGTAGCGCGCTGCGAAGATCTCGGGAAAGCGCTCGACAAAGCGCCGCACCCCGGCCACTTCGGCCTGGGTATAGGTATCGGGGTTATTGGGGTCGGGCAGGGTCCAGACGTCGAGGTGGATGATAGTCTTGCCGTCGACGATTTCTATGCTACCTGCCTGCAGCAGGGTGGGGCTGAGTACGAGACCCAGCAGGACCAAGGGGGCCAGGAGTCTGCTTAATGACGTTGATATCGCGCTCATAAGTATTCCTGTTTTTTGGGCCGGCGGTTTTGTTTACTATAAGGCGGAATGGGTGGGCGATTTTCCGATTAGGTCATTTGCACTACTGGTTAGCTTAAATAAGGAGAACGGGATTATGGAGGTCAAAGATATCGGATGGCAGGCTTCGGGTAAAGTCGGTGCTGTGGCCGCCGGCGCCGCCGGGGCGGTAGAAGCCGGGATTCGGATGTTGGAACAGGGCGGCAATGCCGCCGACGGGGCGGCGGCCACCATCTTCGCTCTGCAGGTGACCGACCACGGCGCCTGTTGCATTGGCGGCGAGGTGCCGCTGCTCATTTATCCGGCCCAGAGCGGGGCGGTCAAGGCGCTCTCGGGCATGGGGCGGGCGCCGTTGGACAGGGGGGCCATCGACTGGTATATGGCCAACGGCATCCCGGGGCCGGGGGATATTCGCATGGCGCCGGTGCCCTCGGTGGTGGATCTGTGCATTACTACGTTGAAGACCTACGGGACCATGTCGCTGGCCCAGGTGCTGGCCCCGACGTTGGAATTGCTCGATGCCGGGACGCGCGAATGGGAGCCCAAATTGGCGGCGACCCTGCGCAAGCTGGTCGAAGAGGAAGGGGTGACCAACGGCAGCAGGGCGGAAAAACTACAGGCGGCCTGCGACCGGTTCTACGGCCGCAACAAGCGCTGCAGCGACGTGGCCGAGGATCTGGAGGCGGATTGGGTAGATATGGGTGGCTTTTTGCGCCTGGCCGATCTGCAGCACCATCGTACTACGATAGAAGAGCCGGTCTGCGTCGATTATAAGGGGTATACCGTGGCCAAATGCGGCCCCTGGACGCAGGGTCCGGCCCTGTTGCAGGCGCTGCGTTTGGTCGAGGGCTTCGATTTGGCGGCGATGGGGCACAATTCGGCCGATTGTATCCACGTCTTGACCGAGGCGCTCAAGTTAGCCATGGCCGATCGGGACGCCCATTACGGCGACCCCGATTTTGCCGAGGTGCCACTCGATATCTTGCTGTCCGACGCGTATAGCGCCTTGCGGCGGCCGCTTATCGATCTGGCCACGGCGGCGCCGGAGGCCCGTCCGGGCGATCCGCACAAGATGTTGGCGGTGGCTGAAAACGGCGTTTTTAGGCCGGGGGGTGAGGGCACCACCACGTGCGTGGTGGCCGACCGTTGGGGCAATATGGTGTCGGCTACGCCCAGTGCCAATGTCGACCATTCTTATACCAGCGGCGGGCGCACTGGGGTTACCTACGGCAATCGGCTGCGCAGTTTGAATACGACGCCAGGCCACCCCAATTGCATTGCCCCGGGGAAGCGGCCGCGCATTACGCTGACGCCGACGCTGGTGCTCAAAGATGGGCAGCCAGTGGCCGGGATCAGTGTGGCCGGTGGCGACAGGCAGGATCAGATGGCGCTCAATCTGCTGGTCGATTGGATCGATTTTGGCATGAGTGTGGCCGACAGTGTGACGGCGCCGCGTTTTTGCACCTTTCACCACCAGAATTCGTTTGATCCCAATCCGCAGCGCGATCGGACTTTTACTAATGCGGGGGCGCTGGAGATTGGCGAAGGGGTGGACGCGGGGGTGCGGGATGAATTGGGGCGGCGCGGGCATCCGTTGGAGGTGAGGGGTGGGGCTATTGCGACGCCGAGTATGTTGTGTCGGGATGCAGAGGGCGGGTTGCAGGCGGCGGGGGATCCTGAGGCGGGGCGGCATTCGGCGGCGATTTGACGGGGTGACGGTGGCGGGCCAGGACGGTCCTGTGGGGTGCCGGCCTCTGGCGGGCAGTGAGGCCCGCTTGCGGCCTTCCCGGCCCCACCCGGCTGCGCCGCCTGCCCGGCCTCCAGCTTCCCCGCCCCGCAACCCCCACTGCCCGCCGCCGGCCGACACCCCACAGGACCTGCGGTGGCACGCTAATAAAATGAAAGGGAATTAGGTTATGGGATTGAATGGTAAGGTAGCGGTGATTACGGGGGCTGGGCGCGGCATTGGCCAGGCGACGGCGCTGGCTTTTGCACGCGAAGGGGTGGCGGTGGTGCTGGCGGCCAAGACAGCGGTGGAGATTGAGGGAGTGGCTCGCCAGGTACAGGAGTTGGGCGTCGAGGCGCTGGCGGTGCCTGCTGATGTGGCCGATAAGGGACAGGTGGAGGCGTTGTTCGAGCGGGCGTTATCGGCCTATGGGCAAGTCGATATTTTGGTCAATAACGCCGGGGTGGCTATCCACAATCCCATAGAGCAGATTGTCGAGGCCGATTGGGATTTGAATATCGCGGTAAATTTGAAGGGGACTTTTTTATGTACCCAGGCGGTTTTTGCGCATATGTGCCAGCGCGGCAGTGGGCATATTATCAATGTGTCGTCTGGTTCGGGGAAAAACGGCCATGTCAACGGCGGGGCCTATTGCGCCGCTAAATTTGGCGTTGTCGGCTTTACCCAGGTGACCGAGGCCGAGGGGCGGCCACACGGGGTCAAGGCGTCGGTGGTCTGTCCGGGGCCGACAGAGACGCGGATGCGGCTGGGGAACCACCCCAACGACGTGACCGAGAATCTGACCAAGCCCGAGGATATTGCCGCGGCTATATTATTTGTCGCCCAGCAGCCGGCCCAGGCGCATACGGTGGAAGTGGTGGTCAGGACGCCGTTGATGTGAGAAGGCGGGGAAGAGATCGGTTTACGGCAACGACGCGCTTAGAAATATCTCAAGACCCGTCGGGTGCGTGCCAAGCCCGCTGTAGGCGATGGCCTCTAGGGAATTACGCGGGGCTGGGGGATTCCGTTCATTGGTCCCGTTGGCGGGAGGCGCGGACAGCGTCGACAATATCCTGGGTCGTTGCCTCCGTCTGAATCCCCGGTATATCAAAGGGCGAGGTCGTCGCAGGTTTGTACACTACTGCAAAGGCGTCACCGCCTCGACGCTTGATAACCACTTCTTCACGACGGGCGCTGTCGAGCACTTCTGCCAATCGCCTTCTGGCCTCGGAATAAGTAAATACTTTCATGACTGGGACTCCCACAGCGTTTCTATGCCAACAGTCCTGGCCACTTGCGCCAAGCCGCGGTCCAGGGTCAACAGCGGTGCTTTGTTAGATTGGGCGCATTCCAGGAAATAGGCGTCGTAGGCGTAGATAGTGTGCTCTGCGGCCAGATTGAGGGCCGCTTCGATGTCGATTTTTTTCAATTCTACTGGTATTTGGTTTACTGCCCGCCAGGCCGCAATGACTTCAGTGGCAGCTAGGGTTCGTTTTTTGAGCATGGCCGTAAGCGCATTTCCCAACTCAAAGGGCAATATCTCAGGCGCGAGGAGTTCGCGTCCGGCCGTCAGGGCTACGATGGGATATTTTTCCGGTCCGTTTAACGTCACGGCCAAGAAGGTGTTGGTATCGGCGACAATAACCATAAGTACAATTGTACTCTTACTTAAGAAAATGTCAACAAGACAATTGGGAATGGACGGTTATTTGACCTTTGGTCTCGGCTTGGCATTGGGTTTCCATATAGCGCCCGATAGAAATGGGTCTGGGATTGTCGAGTCAGCGAACCAGCAGTAATTTTTTGGTCCCGACCTGCCGGCCTGCAGTCTGTAAAGATACACGCCCGAGGCCAACTCGCGCCCGCCGTTATCCTTCAGGTCGGGCGGCCCGATAATCACTTCTGCACTTTCTTCAGGACTTGAACTACCCGAACTCCAGGAAACGGCGCTTTGCGCCCACTGCTCAAGGATCTCTTCCTGCCCCTGGGGCGGCCCCGGCCAAGAGCAAGGACAGGCCGGTCCAGCCCGACAAGCCGGTTTAAAGGCGTAATTTGGTATACATGAAGACCCCTCCATAAAACCTTTATATGCGCAAGAGAATTCTGACTTAGCTCAGGCATATCGTTTTTTCGGCCGTTGTCCAAAATCTTGGACTACCTTCGGGGGCTTTCCCAAGATCTTGGATCGCTTGCTATAGCCCCAACTGCAAACAAAAACGGCCAGCCTACTGGGGCTGGCCGTTTGGCAAATACCTCGTGCAATAGGTACGGGCTAAACTCCGTCGAGTCCCTCGTAATTACTGCTCTGTTTGGGCCGGCGCGAGTGGTGCGAGGGGCGCAGCAGGGCCGCCTGTTGTGGCGGAGTCAGTTCATCCCAGTATTCAGGCTTGGGTCCGCCCAGGCCGCCGCCGGACCAGGCCATATGACCGGTATTGTATTTGTAGAGAATGGCGCGGCGTTGATGGTCACCGTTCCAGGGCAGGGTGCCGTGGGTGCAGGCCTCGCTAAAGATGACGGCGTCGCCGGCTTGGGCGTTGATTTCGGTTACGTATTCCTGATACTGCTCCCATTTGCGCATTTTTTCCGGGCATTGGAGGTTGGCCTTATGGCTGCCGGCTACCACGCTTATGCCGCCGTCGCCGGGGCCCTCGTCGGCCAGCAGGTATTCAATGACGGTGAGGCCGGTGAAGATTTTGCCCTCGCGGTAGAAATAGGGGGCGTTGTCGAAATTGCCGTGCAGGGTGCCGCCCGAGCAGCCTTTGTCCATGGCGATGAGCCCCGGCCCGTGGTCGAGGCGCCAGCCTTCGCCGAGGATGGTATTGAGGTGGGGGGTGGTCTTGGGATGGGCCAGCATGTCGCGGAAAGGCTGACAGTGGGGTTGGGGCAAATCCAGCAGGCCCACGGTATTGCCCAGGCGCGTCGAGGTATTGGCGCCCCCAAGCGCCTTCGAATCACCGAAGTACTCGGGGCTCTGTTGCAGTTCCATCGAATCTATGGCGGCGTTGGCCAGTTCCAATTGCTCGGGGCTGAGGACATCCCTAACAATGAGAAAGCCGGTCAGGTCGAAAAGGTATTTCTCGTCGCTGGACATCTCCTCGGTGGCGTCGGTGATCGTGCGCGAGGTATTGGCGTGGGCTTCAGTAGTCATGGCCATAGGACTCCCGTTTATGATTTAGGGTTTGTACTATTTTTTTGAGTAATTGCCGAAGGGGCTTTGGGGGGTGCTACGGAGCGGATTCCATAGCCCGGGGAGCCCGGCGAAGCCGGGCCGGGCGTAATGGCCTCGGAGCGCGTGAGCGCGAGAATGAGCGGAGTAGCACCCCCCAAAGCCCTATCCAGCCAAAGTAAGTGGCTACCTATTCGCCCCCTCAAGCGCACAGAGCGTGCTCGGTATGCGGTCGCCGAAAAGGCACGTCAATCTGTCCGTCCTGGTTGATCTGTGCCATGCGCTGCCGCGTCTCCAGCCACAGCCGGTGCCACTGGGCCGGATCGCGCAGCTCGCTGTCCGGATCGCGCCGGCTGCGGGCGACAAAACCGGGGAAGGCGATGCGGCCGGTGGGCTGGTCGCTGGGATTGTAGCGCAAATCGAAGCTGAAGCGGACCTGGTCGCTGGTGTTGGACAGCGAGCCGTGCACTGTCTGTTTGTGCAGGAAGACGACATCGCCGCGTTGCACTGGCAGGGGCAAGGCGCGGGCGGCGGCGAAGGCCTTTTCGGGAATTTGTGAGCCGCCGGCGAATTTCTGGCCGTTGCCCATATAATTGGGGCAATGGGGCAACAGGCCGTTGCGGTGCGATTGCGGCACAACTTGCAGCGGCCCTTTGTCCAACGCGGTATCCTCGAGCGAAAACCACACCGTCAGCATGCGCGTATCGTCGGCCTCGGGGGTGACCACGCCGTGGTCCTGGTGCCAGTGGGTGGCTCCGAGGATGGCGTTGCCGTACTGATTTTTGGGCAGCAACTGCTCGGGCGGCTTGATGCGTACGTGTTGAACTGGATTGGAGTAGATTTCCGGGCCGATAAGGGATTCAACCGCGTCTAACAGATCGGCATCGGTGAGGGCGCCAAAAACGGCTGGACCGGCCCAGAAAGGGGTGTCGGGCTGGACATTTTGGAAGGGCAGCGAAAAGTCGAAATACTGGTTGTAGACCTTTTCGGTCTCGACGCAGATTTTAATATAGCGGTCGCCGAAAGGCAGGTCCGAGTAGGTCGATGCGATAGTGCCGTCCTGGTGCAGTTGGGTGGCCAAAGTATCGAGGACCTGGGCGTATTCGGCGATGACCGGTTCGAGGGCTTTTACGGGGTTTATGGCCTGGGGGACGACGACGTAGCCCTGGTCGTCGAAGTGGTCCAGTTGTTCTGGGGTGAGGGCGGGCATGGCAGGGTCCTTTGTGCGGGCGGCGGTTGGCAAATTCGGGGCTAGAATAAAGACGGTTCGCCCGTCCGACAAGCTATCTTTTTGGTGGGGGTGGCTCAGAAGGTGAAAAAGCGCTCGAACCAGGCCACCATGCGGTGGTAGTATTCCTCGCGCAGGGCGGGGTGGGCGGCGCTGCGGAAATTGTGCGAACTGTCGGGGAAACGCACCAGCTCGACGGTTTTGCCCTGGCGCTTGAGGGCGACAAAGAATTGCTCGCTTTGCTCAATGGGGCAGCGGTAGTCGGTTTCGCCGTGCATGAGCAGGGCCGGGGTGGTTACTTGGGCGGCGTAAGTCAAAGGCGAGCGCTGGATGAGAGCGTCAGTGCTTTCTAGGGAACTGCCGCCCCACTGGTTTTCGCCAAAGGAGACGCCAATATCCGAGGTTCCGTACATGCTGTGGAGATTGATGCAGGGGGCGCCTATGACAGCGGCTTTGAAGCGGTGGTCGTGGCCAATGATCCAACTGCTCATATAGCCGCCGTAGCTATAGCCGTGGACGCCGAGCCGGTCGGCGTCGATATAGGGCCGCTGGCAGACCAGATCGACGGCGGCCATCAGGTCGAGGAAATCTTCGCCGCCCCAATCGCGCAGCACGGCCTTGAGGAATTCGGGGCCGTATGAGGAAGAGCCGCGCGGGTTTACCGCCAGCACTAAGTAACCGGCGCCAATGAGCATTTGCTGGGCGATATCGTACGAATCGGAGAAGCGGCCGTTGGGACCGCCGTGGATATCCAGCACCAGGGGGTATTTATTGGACGACTCGAAGTCGGGGGGGAAGAGCAGGCGGGCTTCAATGGTGCAGCCGGCTCGGTCAAAGGAGATTTTTTCCACCGCTGCGGCGGGATGGGTATCGAGGAACGGGCTATTGGCTCGGGTCAGCCACCGGTCGGTGGAGGCATTCAGGTCTATCGACAATAGATCGCCCGGTGTATCGGCGGCGGCCGCGACGACGGCGGCCCGCTGGCCAGCCACCACCGGGGCGGTGAAGGTGCGATCGCCGCCGGCGATGGGCTGTGGCTGGCCGCCGTTGGCCGCGACGCTGAAGAGATGGGATTGGCCCGCTTTATCGGCGACGTAGATCAGTTGGTCCTGGGGGCTCCAGCATTTTTCGGGCAGGGGCTGCACGATGCTGTGGGTAGCGCCGGCGAGGATACGATAGGGGCGGTCGGCTTCGAGGGTATAGAGCCACGATTGGCGCGGATCCCAGATTTGGGCATCGTGGGAGCCGGCGGCGGCCAGACGGCGAGAATCGGGCGCCCAGGCCACCGAGCCGATGCGGCACAGGCCCGTTGACCAGGTTTCGGGCTGGCCGCCCTGGGCCGGGATCACCTGGACCTGGGAATGGCGACTGATATCGCGGTTTTCGAGCTGGTCGCTGATATAGGCGATGCGGGCCCCGTCGGGGGACCAGGCCGGGGCGGTATGGTCGCCTTCGCCACTGGTCAATTGCACGGGGGCTGCTCCGTCTATTGCAACGATAAAAAGCTGCGAAAAGGCGTCGCCGCGCCAGCCGTCGCCGTCGTCGCGGTAGCGGATGCGGCGCACGACCTGGGTTTGCGGATAGTCGGATTCCCCTTCCGGGGCGTCAGGGGCTAAGCGCGAGACCACGACCAGACGGTGGCTATCGGGGGCCCAGGCGAATTGGCGCACGCCGCCGGACAGGTGGGTCAGTTGGACCGCTTCGCCGGGGCCGGCGGGCAGCAGCCAGATTTGGTTTTTGTCTGGGCCGGGCCGCAGAAAAGCGATGTGCAGGCCGTCGGGGGCGTACTGCGGCGACGAATCGCTTGGGCCGGCGGTCAAAGGGCGCGACTGCCCTGTGGACGTCTGCACCAGCAGCAGGCGGGACTGGGTCTTCATGGTGGTGCTACAGGTGAATGCTTCGACGTAGACCAGGGCTTGGGCGTCGGGGGCCAAAGCCGGCGACGAGAGCTGGCGCAATTGGTGGATATCGGCGGGTTGCAGGGACATCCTTGGTCCTTCCTTAGCGCTATCTGAGCGTCGTTTTTACCGCGTGCTAAGAATACCCGTGACCAGCCCCCGGGTAAAGGCCAGGTCGCGGGCGACCGCTTCGGGCTCGGTCGAGCCGACGCATTCGACGTACATGGGGCCAGCAAAACCGCCGGCGGTGAGCTTGCCCAATACTACGGGAAAATCGACCAGGCCGTCCCCGGCCGTCACCATGACATTGGGCTGGCCGTCGACCAGATCGCAATCCTTGATGATCAGTGTCGAGGTGCGCGAGGCAATCAGGTCGGCCTCCGATTCTGGGCGGACCTCGCCCTTGGTATAGTGGATGATATTGCCCGGGTCGTAGGAAATGCGGAAGGCGGGATGATCGACCTGGTCGTGGAGGGCGATTAGTTCGGTGGCCGTCAGGGAGATGCCGCCGTGCGGTTTGAGGGATATGCCCACGCCTGCTTCGGCGGCGTGGGGGGCCACTGCGGCCATCAATTTGGGGTAGTCTTCATAGTGGGCCTCTTTGCCGGTGCCCAGTTCCAAAATCCATTGCGCCCCCAGCCCGGCGGCGTTGTCGATAAGCCGACGGTAGTCGTCGGTGGCCTGATCCAGGCCCAGGTCGAGTTGAGTGCGGCCCAGCAGCATGGAGGGATTGAGGCCGGCGTCGGCAGCCTCCTGCCGGGTCTGGGCCACTTGGTCGGCGGTGCTGGCCGAATCGATCGGCATCGCCTGTTGGTGGGCAAAGACGGCCACGTCGGTATAGCCGGCGGCGGCGATATGTTCACAAGCCTGGGCAAAGGAGAGTTGGTTGAGGGGGCGGGTGGTGCTGCCGATGGTCTGGTCGTTTTTCATTTTTATTTCCTGTTGAATGTGACGTGCAGCGTTTTGCCGCAGGGGTCTTGATAGACGCGCATCAGAGATCCGTTCACGCTACTGGCGACTTATGGTTTGAATATATGGAGCTTCAGGTCCTTAATGGACCTGAAGTGCTTTGCGTTACTGGTGCACAGCTGCAAATTGTGCTCCGCCGCTGTTGCGGCAATAATAGCGTCTCCGGCACGCAAGCCGCAAGACAGGCCGTATTCCTCGACGTAAATAGCTGCCCGATGACCTATATTTTCAGACAGGGCCAACGTGCCAAACCCCAAGTCTTTAATGAAGCTCTTGGTGTATTCGTGCTGGCGCATATTATGGGCACATTGGAGAAGCTCCATGTAGGTCTGGACGGAAAGAAAACGCTCGTTCTGCCTTTCCACAAGACGAGCGGCTTTGGTATTCCCTTTCTGTACCCAGATGAAAATGTCCGTGTCAAAGATCACGGTGCCGTCCTCCACGCAGCTTATCCATTCCGGCGTCTACATCGACATCCGCGGCACTCATATTGAAGAATGGGTGAGCGGTTACGGACGCTTCTGGGCCACGTTCATGGCCACTGGGCATGATAATTCCTTTGACCTTGCCGTGGTAGAGGATGCGTACCCGCTCGTTGCGCTCCAGGGCTTTGAGTACCTCCTTCATCCGGTAGCGAAGATCTACAATATTTGCTTCCATAGTCGTCTCCAATATGTCTATATATAAGATGCTGTTGCCGAATTCTACGCGGCGAAAGCGGCCAGCGGTGATGTGCGGGTTTCGGCCCGTGGCTTTTCCTCCAGCCAATTGAAGACCCGTCTCAAATTCATTGCGGCGGCCGTAGCGACATGCTGGAAATGGACTTTCGCCCGGCCGCGATACCGGGTCCGTCGCATACCCAACCCGCCCACCGCTTGGGAGAGCGTCCCTTCGATCCCGGCTCGAGCCTTATAGCGCTCTTTGAAAGGGTCCTCCTGCTGGGCCTGGCGCGTGGCTTGGACGGCTTCATGCTCGGCCTGGGGTTGCAGACTTAAACTGCGGCCTACCGTACTGTGGGTACACTGGGCACGGACCGGACAGGCCGTACAGCTTTGGGCGGGGAAAAGGACCCGGATCACGGGGTGCTCGTGCCGATCTCGAGCCCACTGCCAGTAGCGATTGGTGTGGCCTTGGGGGCAGGTCACCCTTTCCTGGGCCCAATCGATGTGGAAATGGGTCAGGTCAAAGCCTTGATCGGCTTCGGCTTGCCAACTGGTATCGGGTCGGACCGGACCGAGTAATTCGACGCCAAAGGTGTGCTGGCTTTCGACCAAGAGCGGCCCACTCACATAGGCGGTATCGACCAGGTGGGTGGCCGGCAGCAACCCCTCGGCTTGTAAGTGCTGATGGATTGGCTCGGTGACCAGGGCATCCTGCTGGGGGGCTGGTCGGGTTTCCACATGGGTAATCAGATGGGGCTGATCCGGGTCACAAGTTTCCGTCATATGGACCTTGTAGCCCACCCAGTGGGTCGCCCGTTTACTGGCTTGACGGGCTTGGGGATCATAGGGGGAAACAAGGCCCTCGCTGGCCGGAGGGGTTTCGGCCTCGGTGCGCCAGCGGAGGGCGTCGTCGATTTCGTAGAATTGTTGCACCCAGATCTGCCGCAGCGTTTCAACAGCAGGCACCACCTGGAGTCCAGACCAGCGGGTATCTTGGTAGATCCATTGGAGGAGCGTGCGCCCATCCAACCCGATGGTCTGGGCCAGCCCTCGCCGACCCGCTGGATCGGCGGGCAGTCGATAATCCTGGAGCGGTTGGCCATAGCGCTCAAGCCACTCGATGGGTACGCGTCCCTGGAGAAACGGCGGGGCGGCTTGGGCGAGGGTATTTAACACCTGGCGGACCGCTTCGCCGACTAATTCGACGCGATTTAAGGTGCGGATGGCCCCCAGAATATGCGTCGAATCCGTCCGTTGCTGGCCGCGAGCGGCCACCCAGCCGCGTTGGCTAAATACCGCCAACAGGGTGTCGAAAAGCCGACGCGTGGCCTGCTGCTGGATGAGCCGCCGACGAAACTTGCACAGCACTGAAAAGTCGAAGCCGGCATCACTCAAAGTCAGGCCCAACGCATATTTCCAATCGATGCGACTGCGCACGGCATCGGCGGCTTGGCGGTCGGTCAAATTCTCGGCAAACTGCATGATGGTCACCAAGGCTAAGCGCCAGGGATCTTCGGCCGACTGGCCTCGACGCGGAAAGAGATCGGCAAACTGAGGATTTTCATAGATCGTGCCCAATTCATCCCGCATCTTCATGTAGATACTGCCTTTAGGAAAGGCCGCTTGGGCAATGCGGACGGTCTCTTCCGGCACGGGCTCAATCGGTCGCTGGGACAGAGACATAGACCACCTCGGGGAGAAGGGGGAGAATGGACAACGGGAAATTAGTGCTCTATGATAAAGGCCTCCCTGAATTCGGCAACAGCATCATATAAGTATACATTATTGAAAGAAAAACATCCATTCAGGGATCCGACCTGGCAGCGCCGTAGCGCCAGTTGGTCCCATTGGCGCTACGGCAGCGGTTGAGAGGGCCTGCGGCCTGGGTTGTTTCTAAATAGGGCGCAAGTCTGGGCTACGGTTTCCGTATGCAATGGATTTTGGCTACTTCAACCCAGCTTTTGCCCTCGTCAAATGTCCATTCTTGGCGCCAGTCGAATTGGTCTTTGGCAATATTGAAGAAGGTATTTCTGACCGGTCTTCCGGCGGCGTTCTTTCCGGACATGACGATCGTGCCATTTTCGTTTTTTGCCGTAACGGTAGCCAGCTTGCGGTTGGTTTTGTCGATCCAGGCCATATGCCAGCGATTTTCGTCGGAGTTGTAGATGCGGATATTGGTGCCGACGACTTGCGGCATGGGCGCGCTACCGTCATTCGTTGCAAATTTGATCCAATCGTCCTGAATGGCATGACCATCGAGAATAGCATACCAGCGCCATTCAAAACGGGTGCTGTCGCTGGCCCAGCTGCCGTCTCGATTTCTTTTTGTCCGCTGGGCGTCCCAGACGCCAAATAGCTGGCTGAGGATCTTCGTTTCCGGCGGCGCATCCGGGTGTAGTACGGGGTAGGCAAGGGCGATTGGTTGCGAATCGGTGGGGCTTGACTGTGCGCTCAATGGGGCTGATGAAAGCAGCAACCAATGGAGAAAAAAGAAAACAAGATTTCGTCTCATATCCTTGATCCCAAAGTTTCTCGAAGTTTATGCGATGGCTGCGGCTTGTCTCTAGCGGCGACCTGTTTTAACGGGCCAACTCATCCGCCCGGTCGCGGGCGACGGCCTCTGGATCGCGCTGTTGCGGATCGCCCTGACCGCCGCCCGAGGGCTGGGTCAAGAGGCGGTTGCCCTTGTGCAGCACCGCGTGCACTTTGGTGGGTAGTTCGCGGCGGTTGCTGTCGGGAGAAATCACCCAGCAATGGGCTCCCTGGGCGCGTTGGCCGCCGTCCAGACCCCAGGGAGTGAATGTGCGCCGGTAGCAGAGCCGATGGAGACGGTGGCGCGCTCGCCCAGGCACTGCAATTCGCGCTGCATGCCGCCGCGGAACTGGCCGACGCCAAAGGTTAGAGTTGATCCACCGCCAACAATTCCACTTCATTAGTCTCGGTATCGTAAAGCATGAAGGTCTGCGGCTTGCCCATGGCCGAGAGAGTGCCGGGGTTGGCCAGTAGAACGGATCGCCCGTCGGCGGCAATATGTTCTTGGTGGTGTTGGTGGTCGTGGCCGTAAAAGACGGCGTCGTAGGCGCCGGTGGTGGCCAGGGCGCGCGCCAGGCTGGGGTAGTGTTGCAGGGCGATGGTGCGGCCACCCAGCTCTAGCTCGGCCCGTTCGGCGCCGTGGAGCTGCAGGTTGGGGCGGTCGCCAAAGCGCGTCGCCATCAGGAAAGGGTCGCCGTCGACGTTGCCCAGGACCAGGTGGATCTGGCCGTTGTACTGGTCGGATAGATGGCCCAGGGTGAGGGGGGCGCAGACGTCGCCGCAATGAATGAGGGGCGCAATATCCTGGTCGGTCAGATACTGGCAGACGCGGTCCAGGGCGGGCCAGTGGTCGTGGCTATCCGATATGATGGCGATTTTCATGGTTGGTTTCCTCGGGGTGGATTGGGCGATCTGGTTGCTGGGACTAGTCCATATATAAGCAAGTCCGCCTATCTTGGTCAAAATTCCTTTGCAGTCAGCTAAGGCCGCCGGTTTTCTGGGAGCAGGGCGGGTTGTGGTTTCCTTGCCCGATTGATCGGTTGCGGGTATTTTGCAGAAACGCATTAATGCCTTGGACCAAGGAGGGCAAATTTGACACGACCAAATATCGTTTTCATCCTCGCCGACGATCTGGGTTGGCGCGATCTGGGGGGAGAGGGCAGTCCGCTCTACGAAAGTCCGCATATCGACCGTATTGCCCGGGAGGGCATGCGCTTTAGCCAGGGCTATGCCGCCTGCCAGGTATGCAGTCCCTCGCGGGCCAGTATTCTGACGGGGAAGTATACCCCGCGGCACGGTATAACCGATTGGATTGGCGCCAGGACGGGGACGGCCTGGCGCCAAAACGGCCGCCACAACAAATTGTTGCCGCCCGACTACGAGCACGGCTTGCGGTCCGATGAGATTACCCTGGCCGCGGCGCTGAAGCGAGCCGGCTACCGGACTTTTTTCGCCGGCAAGTGGCATTTGGGGGACGAGGGGGCATACCCGGAGGATTTCGGTTTTGAAATCAATAAGGGCGGCTGGAGAGTCGGCAGTCCTGCGGGTGGCTATTTTGCGCCCTATAAAAACCCCAAGCTCGACGATGGCCCTGACGGCGAATCGCTGCCGATCCGTTTGGGGCGGGAGACGGCGCAATTCATCGAGGCCAACCAAGATCGGCCCTTTCTGGCCTATCTCTCCTTTTATTCGGTGCACGGGCCCATTCAGACGAGTCTAGAGCGCTGGGGCAAATACCGCGATAAAGCCCTGCAGCAGGGCGTTCCGGAGGGGCAGCGTTTTATTATGGACCGCAATCTGCCGGTGCGTCAGGTGCAGGACTGCCCTATTTACGGCGGGATGATCGAGGCCATGGACGAGGGCGTGGGGTTGGTATTGGCGGCACTGGACCGGCTCGGTCTGGCCGATAATACCATCGTCTGCTTTACCTCGGACAACGGCGGTGTGGCTTCGGGTGATGCGTTTGCCACGGCCAATTTGCCGCTGCGCGGGGGTAAGGGGCGGCAGTGGGAAGGGGGCATCCGCGAGCCGTTTTACATCAAGGCACCGGGCGTGCAGGCTGGATCTGTTTGCGATGTACCGGTTTCGGGCATCGATTATTATCCGACCTTGCTCGACTTGGCCGGGGTGCCGGTACCCGAGGGGCAGCAGGTGGACGGGATGAGTTTGGCGCCGCTTTTGGCGGGGCACCGCGACGAGCGGGTTGCCGGACGCGACCTGTTCTGGCACTATCCGCACTACGGCAACCAGGGCGGCGATCCCTCGGCCATTATACGCCGAGGGGATTGGAAATTGATCCACTATTTTGAGGATGGCCACGACGAACTCTACAATTTGGCGGCGGATCCGGGCGAACAAGCCGACCGGGCCGGGTATCAACCTGGGGAGGCGGCGATGTTGCGCCAGCGCTTGGATGAATGGCTGGTGGAAGTGAAAGCCCGCTTGCCGGTGCCCGACCCCGATTACGAGGTGGCGGCCGAACAGCAGCGTCTGCAACAGTTGGGCGGCGAGTTCATGGCGCAACTGGAGCGCCAGCACGCCGATTATCTGCGATCTGACTGGCAGCCCAACGACGATTGGTGGGGGAGCCAGGTGACGGTGGATTGACAAGGCAGGATAATAATTCCAATAGACAAAGACAGTGGAGTGTAAAATGGCCGCAAAGAAAAACGAAATCACCGCCCAGGCCAGCGTGACCCTGCGCCCGGTCAATGCCGATACGGTTGGGGCGGTCTGTGCTTTGAGTGATACCCTTTCCGAGACGAAGAAAAAATTTGTCGCCAACAACGCTTTTTCCATCGCCCAGGCCCACTTTGAGCCCAAGGCCTGGTTTCGCGCCGTATACGCCGATGCAGAGCCGGTTGGCTTTATAATGCTTTTTGATGATAGCGAGAAACCCGAGTATTTTCTCTGGCGGTTTATGATTGCCCAGCCCTACCACGGTTGGGGATTTGGGCGTCGCGCTATCGAATTATTGGTCGACTACGTCAAGACCCGCCCTGGGGTCAGGGAATTGCTCGTCAGTTGCGTATTGGGCGCAGGGGGGCCGGTCGAATTCTATGAGAAATGCGGTTTTGTCCGCAACGGCGAGACCTACGGCGAAGAGATCGGGCTGGCAATGGTGCTTTAGGGCGCAGGTGGTTTTGCCGCTGTAAGGGGAGAAATATAAAGCCTATATAAGGACAGTAGAGGAGGACCGGGAAGATGCGCAATCATCCGCTGGACGGGATTGAACGCGAAAATATAACCATCACCGATATCGACGTGGTGCCTCTTTCCTATGTCGATCCGGCCGGGGATCTGTGGGGATCTGTGGCGCAGCGCCGGCTATCAGGTGTGGAAAACCGACGGGGCCATTACCCGTATTTATACAGATCAGGGGCTGGTCGGCATCGGTGAAGGGACGCCGTACGAAGGGCCCGATTATATCAAGCGCTATACCGAAGAGACCATCAAGCCGTTGCTGGTGGGGCAGAATCCTTTTGATGTAGGTTTTTTGACCTGCCGGGGCAACGACAGCCGCCGTAACCGCGCCCCTTGGGCCGGGGTCGATATAGCCTGTTGGGATATTATAGGCAAGGCCAAGGGCGTGCCGGTGTACAAATTGCTGGCCACCGATGGGGCGCCGCAGGAGCAGATTAAGATCTACGCCAGCGGCGGGGTCGGGCACGCCTGGTACGACGGCGGCGAAGAGGCCCTTATTGAGGAGGCCCTGCGCTATCGGGAGGCCGGCTACGACGCCTTTAAATTTCGCTGTGGCACCGACTGGCAATACAGCGCTATGACCCTGGAGAAATACATCCCGGTGCTGCAGCGGTTGCGCCGGGCGGTGGGGCCCGATTTTAGATTGATGCACGAGGCGGTGGGGGGGCTGTTGGGGCCGCTGGAACGCATTATCGACGAATTTGCGCCGGTATTGGAAGAACTGGGCTTCTATTGGTTCGAGGAGGCTTTCGGCGGCACTAACCGGGCCCATATGGATCTTTTCCTGCAGCTCAAGGAGGCGATGCC